>VTLG01015250.1_pt1 | contig 14138 bp, 15 predicted proteins | sample 4694571 | NCBI WGS metagenome assembly VTLG01 (sample SAMN12604809, study PRJNA352737) | marine metagenome | biome: ENVO:00000447; feature: ENVO:00000209|ENVO:00000569|ENVO:01000036; material: ENVO:00002151; isolation source: viral sequences binned using virsorter ...
AATAATTAATAACTAAAAATAAAAACAATGAATAAATATAAAATAACAAATCTAAAAAGTAAAGCAGTTTATTTTTTTAATGAAGAGCAAAAAGATAATTTTTTTAAAAAAAATAGTATTTACGATATTGACAAAAAAATATATAATTACAGTATAAAAAAACAAACAGATAAAAAAGAAATTTTAAAAACTTTTTTGCTTGTTCTTTCTTTATGTGTTTTGTTTGTTGCTTCAATCTTATTACATATAAAATTAAATTATTAACTAACTAAAAAAACTTTAAACAATGGACACACACACAAAAAACAACCCTTTAAACCCTATCAACTACAAAGAAAGTGAAGAAGATAGAGAACAAGCAAAAAGCGAATTAATGAGAGACACTCTCCAAGAATTAAGTGTTAAATATTTGGGAGAAGATGCAACCGACTTTTATAATAATATTGAGGACTTAGGAAAAAAAGACAGTTCCGAGATTTGGGAAGATTTAAACGATAACGGATTTTTTCATGTTGAAATAATATATTATTCTAAAGCAATGGAATATCTAAGAGAAAACGATTGTTCTTTGTCTGAATCAATAGAACTAGCCACCGAATACGGATATACTTTAGAAAATATAAATTCCGAATTATTGGCAAGTCTACACGCCTCAAGAGATAGAGAAAATAAATACTTTGAATTTGTAGCCCCAGAATTAGAAAAAATATATAATAATTAAAAACACTTTAAACAATGAGAAAGATAACAGAACAATCAACAAACGCCTTTTTTAATAAAAGCAAACTATCAAAACAAAATATGAATGTTTTTTATGATAGATATGACCAAACAAGCAGAATGTTATTACATAATAACTGTATCGCAACATTTGACCACGATAATAAAAGATTAAGTATTTCAAATTGTGGATGGTTTACACCTACAACAAAAGAACGTTTAAACGCTTTGCCAGATGTAAACATAATACAAAAGTCTTTTAAATGGTTCTTAAATGGTAAAGAATGGAACGGACAAAAAACAGATGTTTGTAAGTGGAATAAATGTATTAAAAACGGACATAAGAAATTAAAAGAACATAAAAAAAACCCGTTACTATATTCTTTTTTAAATAAAATAAATTAATAACTTAAACATAAAACAATGAGTAAAAACCTCCCCCTAACTTCATATTCTAACACCACGTTAACAATACTATTTTTTCTAGCGTTAATATTTGGATGTTAAATTAATAACTATAAAACTTTAAACAAATGAAAACAATAAACACAAACAAAGCAAAGCAATTAATAGAAAATAGCAAAGGCAAGTTTTTTACTGCTCACTTTATAAAAAAAGATATGAGCCAAAGAATTTTAAACGCCAGAACTCAAAAAAGATACACGCCAAAAAGTAACAGAACACAACCATACGAGCCGAGCAAATACAATCTTTTAACAGTCTACGATATGCAAAAAAGAAACTTTAGAATGATAAACCTTGAAACACTTTTTAAATTAAATATTAATAAAACTAAATATATAATAAAATGAAAACAAAAACAAAACAAAAAGAAACAAAGCCAAAACAAAACGATAAACAGGTTCTTAAATGGTTTAATTTATTTGCCGACTATATACAAGAAACAAACAGAAATATATATAATGATGCTTGTAAATATGCAGATAGAAATGAAAATTATATAAACGAATAAACAAACAAACATACAAAGCAATTAAGCCACTTTAAACAGTGGTTTTTTTGTATCTAATATATACATACTACAAGCACTTTAAACACGCTTAAAGACTATTAAAATACTTATTACTTTTTGTTATCTGTTTGTTAAATAGAATTAAATTTGTTATGATGTGATAGATTTTTTTCTTTAGATAGACAAATCTTTATAAAAAAAAGATACTTTTTAAGATATAAACAGTTGATTTGTAAACATTTACAAACTTGAACCAGTTTTGGTTCAGTATTAACAAACTTTTAACAGTTTTTTCTAAAAATAAAGGGAGGTTTTAAATTCCGTAAACCGTTTATATATATACTCTTTTGCCACACACCCGTTCACGTTCAAAACCAAAGTTCAATTTTATAAACTCTATGTTTTACTTTAAACATCTATTTAAAAAGGTTGGTACATACTTTGCGATATGAGCAATGATGTTTACTATAAGGATTGAGGACGATTATAAGTGTTTAGGAAATGTGCATACTCTTATAAGAGGACGAAGTTAGTCTTTTAAAAATATAGTTTTGCATAATTATTGTACAATTAATAAAAATGTTAACAATACGTTGTTCAATTTTATATTATAATTAGGAAAGTAGAAAAGAAAGTTTTTGTATTTTGGCAAACTATGGGAAAAGAATCAAAGAAGAAGTTAGGGGAAGAGGCAAGGAAGAAGCGACCTCAACTTGGTAAGATAGATGAGAATTATAATAAGACTCCAAAATCTTTAGAACCTAAAAACAATGAAGTAAGACAATTGGCAAAGATGACTAGGAAGTCATTAGCATATGCTTTGGAAGGACAGCCAGTAAAGATTAAGATGGCATTAGATATATTATTTGAAGAAGACCCTAGAGCCTACATAGATGCTATAGCAAAACTAATGAACTACGCTATGCCTAAATTATCATCAACAGAAATCAAGAAAGATAATGACACTAAGATTGAGATTAAATTAAATGAAGGTGCTACCCTTGATGATATTAAAAATCAAATCAGAGGTCTGGAAGATGCAGAAGATATTGACTATACAGATTTAGATGACGAATAAAAAACTTCTAAAGTTTGCTCTTGAAAAGAAACTTTGTGAAATGAGTTTCTATGAGTTCTTTAAAAAGGCATGGCACGTAGTAGAACCTGCAGTACCTCTATCTACTAATTGGCATCATAAATATATATGCGATACACTACAGGCAGAGTGTGAAAGAATAATAAGACAAGAGCCAAAAACAAAAGACATAATTATTAACGTACCATTTAGAAGTACAAAGTCTTTGATAGTTACTGTTATGTTTCCAGTATGGGCTTGGATAAAATCTCCTAAACTAAGATTCATCACCTCATCATATTCTGCAACGCTGTCTATTGAACTATCAACTAAAAGTAGAGATATAATATTTAGTGATTGGTTTAAAAGAAGATGGGAAGATGTTTTTCATATTAAGAAAGACCAAAACCTAAAAGAGAGATACGAGAATAATCATATAGGAATGAGAAGAGCAACATCTGTTGGTGGTACTGTTACAGGTCAAGGTGGGGACTTCCTAATAGTGGATGACCCCCTATCACCACAAATGGCAAACTCAGCAACGGAAAGAGATAATGCAAATGAATGGTATAGGACAACATTCTACTCAAGACTTAACCAAGCAGATATTGGAGTGAGGATAATTATTATGCAAAGAGTACATGAAGAAGATTTAAGTGGATTCTTATTAGATAAGGAAACAAGATTAAACTATAAACATATATGTATACCTGCAACAAATGATGATGGTAATATAAAACCAAAATCATTAGAGAAGTTCTACAATAAAGAAACAGGTTTATTTTGGGAAGATAGGTTTAGCAAAAAAGTTTTAGATGATTACAAAAGTGCTTTAGGTACTTATGGCTATGCAGGACAACTACAACAAACACCAACACCACTAGATAGTGGAATGATACATAGAGATTGGTTTAGGATAGATAGACATAAAAGAGAAGAAGCGAAGGTCAATTTTATAATAGACCCAGCATATACTGCAAATCAAAAGAACGACCCATCAGCATTACTAGCATATACCTATGTAGATAACAAATGGCAGATAGTAGATTGCGTAAATGTTAGAAAAGAATTTCCAGAACTTGTGAAATTTATTCCAGAGTGGGTACAGAAAAATGGATATACAAACAAGAGTAGAATATATGTAGAGCCAAAAGCATCTGGTAAATCTATTGTGCAAACGCTAATTAGAGAAACAGGACTTAATGTAAAAGAAGATAAACCACCAACAAAAGACAAGGTAGCAAGAGTAAGTGATATTAGTGCTTCTTTAGAAAGTGGTAGAGTGAGTTTATTATATGGAAAGTGGAACGAAGAGTTCCTAGACCAACTAACTAAATTTCCAGCAGCAAAACATGATGATATGGTAGACTGTTTAGTGATGGCTGTAAACAAAGAGATTTGGGGGAATGGTAAAGGGAAAATAGTTTATTTCAATTAATTTTTCAGTTTGTTAGAAAACTATGAAAATATTTAGAGTAATGATTGTAAATTTGGGTCGTTTTGAATAATTATCAAGAAATTATGAAAGATAGTGAAGTAATTTACTTAAATGACAGCCATGAAAAAATTGTGGAGAGCCATATTAAAGAAATTAAGAAATTAATGTATTACGCTACAGATAAAGTAAGTACAGGTAAGTATAAAGATTTTTTAACTATATTAAATTCAATAAATATGTACTCTAATAATTTTTACAATACTATGCTTAGTAAAGGAGGGTGTAATGATGGAGAGATGGCAGAGTTTATATTTTTAATTCCAAATATGTGTTACTATACTACTATTGGTTTTTTAACTGCTCTTAAAGATGGGAGCAATGAAATTCACCTTAGAGATAGCCTAGAGAAGATTGGTGCTAAATGCGAAAACACAACAGCAGAATTAGTAGATGTGTTATTTGAAGAGACTGAAAGAAAGAAAGTTTCTGAAGATACTATTAATAAAAAAATAAGTAAAAACTAATTATATGATACAGATTAAAATTCAAGACAAGAACTATGACATTCCAACCGAGTGGAAGGACATGAAGTTGCACTACTGGTGTGGGCTATACGCCATAATCAGCAAGTACAACAAAAAGGATGAGGAGGGGAATGTTATTGAGGCAGACCATTCAGAAGTAGAGTTACTAAAAATGAATAGAGATATTTTTATGTACTTGACTGGGTTGAATCAAAATGAAATGGAGAAACTTGATTTAGATAGTGTGAATAGTGCTATCAATGCTTTTGCAGGTGCTTTAGAGGAGTACAAGCCAAAAGGAATAGAAAAATTTGAGTTAGATGATGAGGAGTATTATTTCCCAAAAGAATTTTTAAAAAGAAACACTTTTGGAGATTATATAGAATCTACACACTTAGATAGTACAATTAAGATAATGAAGCATGGTAGATTTGATGTATTACCAGAACAGATGGCAATACTATGTAGGACAGCAGGAGAGGAGTATGATGATGATGTCATACCATCTAAAACAGAAAAATTTAAAGAATTAACAATGGACATAGTTTGGGAGTTCAGTTTTTTTTTGACTATGCAAAGCGTAAAATTAACAAGGACTTTCCAAATGTTTTTGGGGAAAACAGAAGAGGAAGTGGAACAGGCAAAAATAGAGTTTCTACAGTTGGACTCTACAACAAGTTCATAAAACCATATGGATGGCTTAATAGTTTATATATGGTAGCAGAAAAAAATATATTTAAAGTGAATGAGCATAATAATATAGAAAGCGTTAAAAGAACAGACTTATATAAGGTGTTAACTTATTTAAGTTGGAATACTGCTAAGAATGATTATGAAATTGCTGTTCAGGAAAAAATACATAATAAAAATAATATAACATTGTAATAATGGCAATAACAAGACTAACAGATATAGTATCAGTATTTGAAAGCAAATGGACTTATGGTGATGTAAAGTTTGGTTATGAAGGGGAAGTTAACCAAGACCACGACATCAAATATCCATTAATGCTTATTCAACCTCCTGAGTCTATAATACCAGCAATATATGATGGTAGAGAAGAATACACCTTTGAAATAAATTTCTATAATTTATATTCTCAGGCAGCACAATCAGTAGTAACCCTACAACAAAGATGGGATAATTTACAAGACTTGGCTAACGAATGGTTAGATTTTGTTTTAAAGAACTATCAAGATGTAACAGTTCAGGCATACTTAAATGATGAGAGTATAGAGATAGAAAGAGTAAAGGAAGTAGCGAATGATAAATTAGTTCAAATAAAATTAACATTCACAATGAGTGGATTTACTAAATGCTTTAGACCTACATCTCACTACCCAACAGACTTTTCTGATTTAGTGATATGGCTAAAAGCAGATAGTGGTGCTACATTTGATATACCAACAAAAAGAGTTAGTGCTTGGGATGACCAGTCTGGTGAAGGTAATAGAGTTACTCAAGGAACAACTGCAAATCAACCATTAAGACATGGTTATGATGGTGCTAACGATAAAACATATTTCTCTTTTGATGGAACTAATGATAGTTTTGTTTCAAGTGCTAACGCTCCTATTACAACTAATAGTTATACAGCATTTGTTGTAGCAAAGAAAAATGATACAGGAACAGAAATTACGCCAATTTTTAGTTATACTAGAACTTCAACGTCTATTGTAATTGGATTTCAGAATAACAAATTCTATTCATCTGTTTCTGATGCTTTGGTAATAATCAGTAAAGAGGGTGGTAAGGCTGATGATTATGGATTATTTCAAACAAACTTTAATGGTGAAACTGGGAAGTTAACTGTATCTACAAATGGGGGGAGTGATTCTTCTGCTACAAATGGGTCTTGGAGTAATGCTATTACATTTAATGCAGCAGTCTTTAACATAGGAGCAAAAGCAACATTATTTGCAAATACAAATGTTCAGGAGGTTATTGTATTCAATAGAGTTTTAGAGAGTAGTGAGATAGAAGATATAAAAGGTTATCTAAATTATAAATATAAAATATACTAAGATATGGCAGGAATATTAGGACAAGTGAGTTGGGGTTTTGTTCCCTTAAATTGGACGGGACAAAATTTAAGAGGGTCTTTCCCATCTCCTTCTACTGCAAATAATTATTTGTGTAGTGCAAATGACCCATTAAGATACCAAGTACAATGGACAGGTTTAAGAGAAGATGAAAATGCTTCTGCTAGTAATTACGTTAGCCCTAACGGAGATTTAATTAGAGTTACCTTTACAGTAAGTGTTTCTGTAGATAATGTTAATTTTGAAACTATAGCAGTTATTAAAAAATTAAAAGACCTTCCAAACAGGCATTATGAAACAGGAAACCCTGCAAATATACAAAGATTCACAATAGATGTAAGCAGTATAGTGTCAGATGAACTTTCATATAGTTTATGTCCAATAAACAAAGGGACTTGGCAAAGCAACTCTTATGGGGGGATGAATGGTGGTGCTGTAATGCAAGATAATGTTCTTGGTAATTCTGGAGCAATGGGGAATTTAGTTAGTAACTATAACGTATCTAAAAATGGAAGTTATAGAATTTTAAGAGTAAAGCCAACTTTTGAAACTATACATTCAGATGGAAGAATTATAGAGGCTGCAGGAACTACTCTTTCTCATGCACCTACCATAGTAGTTATAAATTCAGTAAGTCAATTTGGAATAGATAATGATTATTTTAGTGCTTACGCATTGAGGAATGGTCTTAGTAATGGATATTTTTTAACTAGAAATCCATACGAAGGGGTTGATATGAAAAAGCCAGTAGGAATAAATGAAAAAGCAGAGTTTTTGCAATTTCAACTTTATACTGCAGACTATAATGATATTAATGGTACTGGTAAAAACCATGTTGGTTCTATGGGTTTTGAGATAAGTACTTATAACAGTTCTGATTCATTGGAGAACACATTTTATATAAGAGATTTTGAAGATAACTTAAAAACAGAACTTGATAGTACTATATTTAGTGGTTCAGGAGGTTCAGTACTTACAAATGCTCAATACCAAAATTGTATTCAAAATTTATCTCCATCATATATTAAAGATAAAGCAACAAAGTATTCTGCCCCAGATGGAAGTGATACTGTTTTCCCATATTGGAACTCATATAGTGGAGATACTATAAGAAGCACTACTGCTTACTATAAAGTGCATCTTGTAAGATTTGGTGTAGATACAAACACAAAACAAAAAAGTAGTATTTATAAATATTATCTTATTGATAGGGAAGATGATAATCTTGCTTATGGGTTTGTTCGTTTTCATTGGTTAAATTGTATGGGAGGGATTGATAGTTATACTGCAAAAAGAGATGTTTCAGAAGGATTAACTATAAGTAGAGATGTAGTAGAAAGAAAAAGTGTAGATAGAAGATGGGTTCAAGATGATGATGCTGCAGATGGGGCTTACATATCAGATACTATGAGAGGAGGTAATTTCTATAAAGGAGGCAGAGAAGTTTCTAACGTAAATGCAGAAAGAAATCTAAGTGTTTATACAGAGCCTTTAAATAAGGTAACTGCAGGATGGTTAGAAGAAATGATGTTATCTACTAATGTATGGGTAGAAATGGAAACAGATGCAACTACAAGGTCAAACTCATTAAATTCATATTTACGACCAGATGATTTAGGCTATATACCTGTGATTATAACAAATAATGATGTTGAAATTGTTAATCAAGAGCAAGGGTTAGTTAAATTTAATATAGAGTACACTCTAGCACATAAAGTTAGAACACAAAGAACATAAAAATGTCAATAAGAATACAAATATTAGACTATAATTATAGTGCAACAGATGGTGCTAATTTAATTTCAAATGGTAGTTTTACTTCAGCAACAGATTGGACTGAAGGTACTGGCTGGAATATATCAGGAGGACAAGCAACCCATACAGGAGGTACAGGGATGGCTGGGTATTTGAGGTACAATAATGTTACTTTTTATCAGGGGCAATCTTATAGGATAGCATATAAAATAAGTGGGAGGACTGCTGGGTCTTTTAGATTAGCAAATCATTTAGATGGAGGGGCTAATGGTTTTAACCAACAGAGTAATGGTTCTTTTTCTTATACTTGGGTGCAAGGTTCTTCTAATACAAATAGACTTAGTTTGTGGGGTTCTGATGAATTTGATGGAAATGTAGAGTATGCTAATGTTTATCCTACATCTGGAATTGATTTTGATAAAAGTATTTTAGGAGAGTTGGAAGTAACATCTCATAATGACTTCCCTCTTGCTTTAACATTTCAGATTTCAGATATAAAAGATATAACCTCAACAAGTGGGGATTACAGTAAAACATTTAAAGTTCCTGCAACAAAACACAACAACAAATTATTAAAGCATATATATACTCCAAATGTAGTTCCTGAAAATAATCCAACAAAATTCAAAAAGTGCAGGATAATTATAGATGGGGGGGATACTATTACTGGTCTTATTAAAGTTATAGGAGCAGGAGGATATAGTGAAACTGCTGCTTATTATGATTGTCTTTTTGTTGGTAATAATATGTCTTGGGCTAAATTAATTGATGAAAAATATTTAAACCAATTAGACTTACTACCTAACTCAACAGGATTGACTTACGATAAAGATAATATAATTGCTACTTGGCAACACGCAAATTCTGATGCGTCATCTTCAATAGTATATCCTGTAACTTCTTATGGAGATTTTAATCCAGATGGAACTGCACAGTCAATACAATTATTAGATTATAGAGAAGATTCTGCAGGTGGGTATGGAGGTAAGTCATATAAAGGATGGGATAATTCTAATAATGAATTTGGAACACCTAAACCTGTAGCAGACTGGCGACCTGCTATATTTGTAAAAACTACATTAGAGAGTATATTCTCTGAAGCAGGGTATGAAATATCATCTGCATTTCTGGATACAGATATGTTTAAACAGTTAGTATGGCTTCTTCCAAACTTTAAATATAATAATTCTGATGAAAGGTATAGTCTTTATGGAATAGACTATAATGTTGTAAGTTTAAACACGCTTACTGCTCCTGCAACCTCTTATCTTTCTGCAATATCAGAATCTGGTTCTTGGAAAATGGGGGCAGTACTAGGAGAGAATGAGGATAATTCTTATTATACTGGCTCTAATAGAGAACAAGTAGGTATGGGAACTGTAAATATGGTTAAAGTTTTAGATAATGGTGCGCCTTACCTAAATATAAGTACTGATGAGGTTACAGTAGGGGAGTATGGGAACTATACTATGCAATTATCAGGATTACAAGCAAAAGTAGCAAGAGCATATTATGATAGTACTACTACAGTACAACTAAATGAATTAGAATGTGTTGTTAATCTTGAAGTAAAAACATTAGGGCAGACTTCTTGGAATATTGTAAATCAATCTGCAAAGATTTTTGAGCCAAAAAACGCAGGGAATGGCAGTTCTCAAACAAATCGGTCTCAACCAGTATTTACTAACTATGCTGATATTCCTAACATTGATAAATTTACAATGTTTTTAAATAAAGGAGATAAGGTTAGACTTACTACTGGTATTAGAGTGTTGTCATCAACTAATGCTGGTTATAATTTTTACATATATATATTTTGGAAAGCAAAGTCATTAGCCAAGTTTATAATTGCTCTTGACCCAATATATGTTTATTATGGTCAGACTTTTAGTTTAAATGAAGTTATAGACCCTAAATACAAACAGATTGATTTCATAAAAGGAGTTGCTCACGCTTTTAATTTAGTAATGACTACTGACTCAGGCTCTAATATAGTAAACATAGAACCTTTTAATGATTTTTACAAAACACCTGCTAATGCAATAGATTGGACATATAAGGTGGATAGAGGGTTAGAGATTTCTGATAAATGGCTTCCAAGTGAGTTAAAAAGAAAATTCATTTTTAAATACAAAACAGATGATAATGATGCTAAGGTAAAACATAGAGGAAAGACTTTCTTTGATGAGGTGTTAGATGAATATCCTTATCAAGAAGAATTATCAGATGATTTTGACAAAGGAGAAAGTGTTTTTGAGAACCCATTTTTTGCAGGAACTTATAATGCTCCAGATGTAGATACAGGTGGTTTTAATGTAGCAGTTTACTCTGGTTGTTTATGGCAAGATAAAGGAGATGATACTCAAACCTCTCCTAATGATTACGCTAGACCAGATAAAGGATATAATTTTTTACCAAGATTATTATATTGGAATAAATTAACAGGACTTGACCAAAATGTTGCTACTTTAAGTCATTCAGCAAAAGTACAAACATGGGCAAATACTACAGCACGTATTACTGCTAATCAGAATTATTCTTCAGGTAATATTAATGTAGCATCTTATATTTACCCTCAAGCAACATCAATAAATAGAAATGATAGTACATATCCTGTCTTATCTTATGGGAATATTTGGACAAGAACTTATACTGCTTCTACTGAAACATATTCTGTATATGCTATAGGCAAAGGTCTTTATGAAACCTATTACAGGACATTATTAGAAATGATGCAGAGAAGTCTTAGGTTAAGAACAGTATTTGTAGATTTAAAACCAAAAGATATTATTAATTTAGATTTTACAAAACTAATATATATAGATGAATGTTATTGGAGAATAAGTAGAGTTGTTGATTATCAACCTCACAAGAACACTCCTACAAAAGTAGAATTAATAGAATGGATTGAAGTAGGCGTATTTGCTTTAAAAGACCCAGAATTTGGCTCTAGTGGAGATACGCTTAATTGGGGTACGTCTTTAGATGAAGCAATAATATTTGACCCATCAACTATAGGATTATAAAAAAATATGGCAAATAGACAACAAATATCAGGAAGAGGAGTTGCTCAAGAGAGTGGCTTACAAGTTTTTAGAAATATAACTACCTTTAGTGGAGAATATATAAATTGGGGTAATGCTGATTCTTATGGTACTTCATTAGATTCAGATAGTGATTATACAGTAAATAATCTTGCAACTGACCCTCATATTGATGCTTTAACTGCAAGTCGTGCAACTAAGGTAGGTCAATGGAAGAGATACCATACTGACACAGGTACTAATTACTATGCAGCAACTGCACCAACAAGTGGAGAAACTAGATTTACTTTTAATGGAGAATTTAATACTGCAAGAAACTCATATAGTGGTATGTATCAAATGATGTCTTTAGAAGAGGGAGAAACATATAAGATAGAGTTATTAACTCCAATAGATACAGATACTGGGGCATTATATATAAATACTTATACACCAGTAGAAAGCGTAACAATAATTGCTGGTACATTTAAACTTACATCAACAGCAACTATAGATTATCCAATAGTAAAAGCAAATATAGGATTGGTAACTTCTGAGTTTACTGCTAGAAATCAAAATGATATTTTACTTGTGTATTTTACAACAACAGAAACTTCTGCTCAAAATATCAAAGTAAAAAATATATCTATAAAATTAAAAGAAGATTTCTTAATTCCTGTTTACTCAGAAGATATATTTGGTAACGCTTCTAGTGTATTAAGAAAAAAAGTAGATAATCCAACATTCAATACATAATGAGATTCCTAAAGCACACAAATATAACATTAAGAGAGGTGGGAGATATGCTGCGTGTGAAACTGCAGGATGAACTAAAGGCACAAAAGCATAATGCTACAGGTAGATTAAGTAGAGGATTGAAATATCAAGTCATAAAGAGAGGGTTGAGTATTTTAAATATAACATCATCTGTTGCTTATTGGAAAGCAGTTAACAATCCTAAGTTTGCTAAAGCCCCAAACTTTAGAGAAGTTCTTAAATGGGTACAAGCAAAAGGACTTGCTTTGAGTTCTGCTGAACCAATCTTTAAAAAGTTAAGAGGTTTTTATGGTAAGCCTTATGTGTATTGGACAGAGGGTAATAATTTAAGAAGAACAAACTTTGCAGGATATGTAGCAAACAAACATTCAAAAGAAGTAGCAAATAAGTTAGCACCATCAATAGGTGTAGATGTGGCTAATATGATAGCAAAACAAATTAAAAAGAATAATCCAAAAACAAATGTTCAAAGAGCATTTTAATATATAATATATATGGCAACAAATACAGAAAAGATAGTAGTACAGGTAGTCGTACAAGGAGATAAAGATTTAAAAAGATTAGAAGGTAGAACTAAAACTACAACTAAGAGTTTTGCAAAAATGGCTGCTGGAATTGCTGGGGCAGTCGCTGCATTTAGAACAGTAACAAGTGCTGTTAGTACAGCAATAAAAAGTTTTAGAGATTTTGAGTTCCAAATGGCTAAAGTGAAAGCGATTACTGGTGCTAATAGAACAGAGTTTTTAAAATTAACAAAATCTGCTCAAGATTTAGGGCGTTCTACATTCTTTACAGCACAGCAAGTTGCTGAATTACAAACTAATTATGGTAAATTAGGATTTACAACTAAAGAAATATTAAATGCACAAGAGGCTACTTTACAATTAGCAACTGCAACAGATAGTGATTTGGCTAGAGCAGCGATTGTAGCAGGTTCTGCAGTAAGAGGTTTTGGTTTAGATGCTAGTGAAACTCAGAGAGTAGTTGATGTAATGGCAGTAGCATTTACAAGTTCTGCTTTAGATATAGAGAAGTTTCAAACATCTATGACTAAGGTTGCTCCGATTGCAAAATCTGCAGGATTCTCTATTGAAGATACAACTGCTATTATGTCGCAATTAGCAGACTCTGGTATTGAGGCTTCTATTGCTGGTACATCTTTAAGAAATATTTTACTTAAAATGCAAGACCCAAATTCAGATTTAGTAAAATCATTTGGGAAAACAGTACATTCTTTAGATGAGTTAGTTCCTGCATTAACAAAATTTAGCAAAGAAGGAGGTAGTCTTGCAGAAATTATGGAGGTAGTTGATTTAAGACAAGCAGCAGCATTTGAGCAGATGATTACAAGTAGGCAAAGAACTGTAGAGTTAAGAGATGCTTTAAAAGGTGCTAATGGGGCTGCAGAAGAAATGGCTAGAATTGTTGGAGATACCTTAGAAGGTGCTTTAAAAAGGTCTGAATCTGCAACACAAGGTCTTGCTATAGCATTTATGGACAGACTTGGTGGGTCTTTACAAGGAATGGTGGATGGGTTTGCTTCTTTGGTAAATTCAATTACTGATTTTGTGGAAATACCAACATCTGAAAAACTAGAAAAAGACAGGAAAGAAATGGATGCCTTGTTTAATGTTTTAAAAGACACAACTTTAGAACAAGAAACTAGAAATAGAGCCATAGTAAATTTAAACAAAAAATATGGAGAGTATCTACCAAACTTAGTAACTGAAAAAAACACAGTAAAAGAACTTAGTGAGTTTCAGTTTAATGCTAACAAACAAATGGCTCAGAAAATAAAAATGATGGGGGCT
>VTLG01000303.1_pt1 | contig 14137 bp, 25 predicted proteins | sample 4694571 | NCBI WGS metagenome assembly VTLG01 (sample SAMN12604809, study PRJNA352737) | marine metagenome | biome: ENVO:00000447; feature: ENVO:00000209|ENVO:00000569|ENVO:01000036; material: ENVO:00002151; isolation source: viral sequences binned using virsorter ...
CAAAAATTGGTCAAGAGATCTAAAAAACCTTTTGAACAACCTTCAACTTATGAATACTATGCCAGAAAAATTTCATAATAAAACCGATATAGCATATCTAGCAGGTCTATTTGACGGCGAAGGGTGTGTTACTTTTAAAAAATATCCAAAAAATTACAAAAGAAAAAGTGGTAAGATTGATAGGTACAAGACCTGGAGTATCAGACTCGAAGTGTCTATGACTGATAAAGATGTAATCGAATACATACAAAAAGTTTTAAATGTAGGAACGGTTACATCAAGGAAACCTCACCATACCTCTATGGGTATAAGAATGCAATGGAGATGGCGTTGCACTCATAGACAAGCTTACAAAGTATGTTCTCTGTTTTATCCTTATTCAATTGTAAAAAAAGAAAAACATAAAAGTATAATTGATCATTACGAAAAGAAAGTAGTGGATATAAATGAATACAAAAAGGCATCCAATGGCTAAGAAAGATATAGATAGAGTTAGAGGTAAAATAGAAGAGTTAATTAAAATAAAAACTCAAGCTTTAGTTAGGTATAGAAAAGCTGAGTTTTGGATTCGTGATAACAAGGAAGAATATTACGAAGTTGTAAATGATTATAATAGTATTAAGTTTACTGTTAAGAATGCCATATCATTTAAAAAGGCTCCTTTCATGATTAAAGTGCAAGTATTTTTTTATACTCTGTTTAGAAAACCTCAGATATCTTTAATTGGTTTTCCTTTACTACATAATGCCACGAAACATTTAATAGATGATTACTGGAGCTGTAAGAGAATGAAAAGCGATTTTGAAAGAGATCTTGATTATACGGAAGATATGATTGAGAGGGATAAAAATTTATACGATGAGACTGAGAAGGTTATTTATAAATGTAAAAAGATTGTAAATGATTGGGAGAGAATGGAGAGAAGGAAAAAGAGATGAACGAATATACTTGGAATAAAAAATTTGATTATCCAGCGTCAATACGATCTTTGATTAAAGGTGAGAGACACTACGATATAGGTGAAGATAAGTTACCTTCTGTAACTACCATACTCCAGGCTACACAAAGCGATGAGAAAAAAGCTAGTCTCCAGGACTGGAAGAATCGTGTCGGAAATAAGGCAGCGGAGAATATTAAGAATGAAGCTGCTAACAGAGGTAGTATCATGCACCATATAATAGAATGCCATTTGCTGGGCCAAAACCATGCCGATTTGACTGATTTGGGACAACAGGCAGGGTCTATGGCCAATGTTATTATAGATGAGGGTCTACGGGGCTCTATGGAGGAAATATGGGGTACTGAGGTGACTTTGTACTACCCAGGTCTATATGCAGGAGCCAGTGATTTAGTGGGTATTTATGAAGGGCGTGAAAGTATAATGGATTTTAAACAGACCAACAAGCCTAAACGTAAGGAATGGATTGATGATTATTTTATACAACTAGCGGCATACGCCATGGCTCACAACCAGATATACCATACGTCTATACAATCTGGAACAATTCTAATGTGCAGCAAAGATAATTATTTCCAAAAATTCACTGTTTCTGGAGTTGATTTTAAAAAATTTTCGTACGAATGGTTAAAAAGAGTTGACCTATATTACAAAAATCTAAGTAAAATGGAGGATAAATAAGGTGTCAGGCTTCAGGGACCATTGTTCCTATATATGTAATATGGTGAAAGAGAAATTTTTTTTTAAAAAATTTTTACAGAAAAAGTGGAACATTGGTACAAATGATTATTATTGTTGTATATCAATGTTTTTAGACGAAAAAGACACTGGTACAAGCTGGTACAAGGTGGTACAAAGTAAACCCAACGCGCGCACATGATTTTGATTATTTTGTTTAAGTGTTGTTTAGAAAAAATGCTATATAGGAATTTCTCATGACTCCAAAGAAAAGTAAATACAGATCAGTAGTGATAAAGAAAAAAAGATATTACTATTACAAAATTACCTGGGCCGATCCGACGGGTGATTCTGGGCATGCAGATAAACATGCCTCTTATGGTTTGTTACCATCTACGATGATAACTCACGCTTATGTATTTGATAAAAATAATAAATACGTTTGGACTTTTGCAAGTTACGAAGACAATGATGAATTATTCTCTGATAGGAATGTCTTCCCCAGAGGTTGCATCCTCAAGATGGAGAGGGTCCTCGTCTGATGTCGATTCTTTTTCAACAGATTTTTGCGATGGTAGTTTTTTTACTTTTTGTACTAATTCTTCTACTTCAACTCCCTCTAGAATTGGTGAATAGTCGTCAATTATTTGTTTCATTCTTGATTCTAATTCTTCTGTCGATAGGTCTTCTAGTTTTCCAGTTCTTATTATCTTCTGCTCAATATATAGACCAGCCGCTTTACCTCGGGCAACTTCTGCATTCACAGCAGCCGACCAAGCTTTCTTTTCTCTAGCTTCGTCTCTAAGTTTACCCAACTCAGATACGTGATTTGCAAATGTGACTTCATATTTCTTTTGCCACTCTTCTCTAAGTTCACCTATATATTTTACAACTAATGGATATTTTTTTGGATTCTGTAATATACTAGCATGTTGTCTCGCTGAGTCTTTTGCATAGCCTGCCTCGATAGCACATTGAGTAGCTGTTTTTCTACCTTCCTCACATACAAGTAAGTTAGCGAATTTAATTTGTTTTTCAGTTAATACTTTTGGTAATCCCATGTCTAATTTGTCGCATTACAACACTTGAACTTTTACTATAACTTGATATATAAATCAATAGTTGTTAGTTTAATACGCTACTAACAATTAACTAAATGTTGTTATTTTTATTTAGTGTTTGATTGTAACAACCAGGCGTTGGCTTACGAAACCGTGGGAGATAACCATTCGGCTGATACTGAGCGCCTGGTATAAATTATGCAAGGAAAGTTATTAAGACAAGTTTTAGATAAGATGATGAAGTCACCTTCTGCAGGTGAGGCTAGAGTACAAGTTTGCTTACCTGATGGTAAGTTTTATGATGTAACTTCTTTGCAAATGTTAGAAAACAAAATAATTGGCCATAGAGAATCTCATAGATTAGTATTTACTGTAAAGGCTGAGACTTGGAATATGGGTAAGGTTCTTAAAAAGATAGGTGAGTGAAGTTAGCATTTTCAGTACCTGATAAAATATATTACATAACTAATTTTTTAGATTATGGCACCTACAAAAAGATACATCACGCTGCTTTTAATCACGGATATTTAAATGAAACTAAAGATGATTGGCCTGATTATTTGTTGAAAGGCTATAAATCTAGCCCTATGAAATATAATCTAGATGACTTCGATCCTGTAAATAAAATAAAAATTTTACTATCTTCTAACCCTTGGCATGCAATTCCTAGAGATCTAAATTTTCATTTTGTATTTCATTGCATGGGAGATCAGTCAGGTATTAATTGGCATAATGACTCTGGATATGAGTATGGATGCACTTATTACATAAACAAAAGATGGAACAGAGACTTTGGCGGTGAGTTAATATGGAGCGTGCCTGAGTATGGTAATGGATTTATACCCATTTGGGGTAATTCAATGCTGATATTGAAAGCTCCAGTCTGGCATAAGGTTGTCCCTGTAATGAGTCCAACAGTGCCCAGGATGACTATACAAACATTTATTGATTGATATTTGACATTCATTCAAAAAAAGATATAAATTAAATTCATCATTAATAGTTCCCACCTGTGGTCGTTTTATTCAAAACTGTTTACCAGCCACAGGTGTAATCTAATTATGCTGTCATAGTGAAACCTGAAACTAAATTTTGGAATGAAGTTAAAAGAAAGACTAAAAATATATCTTGGATTCGAATTGAAAACCTTAGTGTTCCTGGTACTCCAGATCTATTGGGCTATAATAATCTTGGCCACTTTTTCACAGTAGAACTTAAATATACAAAAAATAACAAAGTTAAATTTTCTCCACATCAAATAGCTTTTCATGTGAAACATCCTGAGAATACTTTTATACTTATCAAGCAAGAGACTGCCTCTTCTTGCTCTGTAAAACTTTATGAGGGTAAAAGAATCCTGGAGCTTGACGCTTGCGGCTTGACGCTTGATGCTTGCCGCTCGAATCTGGATTCCAGTGTTAAATTTTTAGAGTCAATATGACAAAGTGACCTGCGACAATTTGTCGCAGGCCCTGGAGGATTTACTTTTTGTTTGCTTTCCAATTTTCAAACTCTTCTCGCTTCTTGTTTTCTGCGTCCTCTTCACGATTTATAGCTTCATACACCGCTGCATTGATACCTTCGATCTCTTCCCAGGTTTCAACCATCATCAATCTTCTAACGATTTGAAGCTTTCGGTGATCGTTGTAGTAACGATCAAGATCTTTTTGTTTGTCTGATCTCATATTTGTTCTCCTCCTTTTTGTTTTTCATAGAATTTATTAAAAGCTTTTTCAGCAACTCTTGGAAAAATTTCTTCCGCAAGTTTTTGTCCAAACTTCATTTCTTCTATGCTGCCATGATCAATTAAAAATGCCCAGATCTCATTAGTTGGACCCGCCCATCTTTTTTTAAATTCTTTCAACGTGAAATCTTTTTCACCAAAGTAAGAATTTAATTTAATTGTTCTTTCTTTCATGTTTTCTCCTTTTTTTGACATAGCTAACAATCGCATTTTTAAATTTTTTTATATAGTGTCAATATCGTCGCAGCTTGTTGCTTGACCCCTGAACCCAGGTGCCTGCGACATTTGGTGGGAAGATGACAGATAGCCGCGCGACAATTTGCCGCACGCCCTGCGTCAATATGTCACGGCGGCTTCGCCTTCGGCGAAGCCGCCGCTTGTTTCCCGATACTTTAGAATATTATATATAACCATTTTTTTTGAGCCACGCGTCATGAATTGCTTGACGCTTGCTGCTCAGGCTCTTGTGGCTCTTCCTGCTTGTCGTCCTCTTCTTCCTTCTTTTCATTTTTTTCTCTTTCTTCTTTTAGTTTTTTATAATACTTTGGATGTTTCCAGGTAAACATTTAATTTTTACTTTTTGCCATATGTTTTTACCTTCTCTACTATTGTATTAGTTGTGTCTAATTTATAACACAATAAACAATCTTTACATTTTTGACCCGTACAATTTTGTTTTTCTTTTTGCAAGTCTTCTTGCACATTGTTAAAAGTTTTATCAAAATATTTAGGCGGCTTCGAAAGTATATTATTTATCTTAGCATTGGAATATATTAAAATAAAATTTTTAGGCTTTTCATTGCCAGCGTCAAAATATTTTTTGACTATATCAAATCTTTTTGTCCATAGTGAGAAGTTACAATGTGAATTTTTTTTCGCTATGTTAATATAATTAATTAAATTAATTTCATTAATTAATTCACCATGAGAATTAAACCTGAAGTATGCATCCAAAATAGTAGGCAGGCCATCAGGGTGAAGTATTCTTTTACCAATTATATTACTGTTTCGCTGTAAGGCTGTTGCTACGCTCTTTCTATAGGTGTTAAGCATAGAGTGAGAATAACACCAGGTACAAATATTGTTAGGATCTTTTTTCTTATTTTGTTTTATACAATATTTATTTGTGACGGTATTTGTTGAAATAGATTTAAAACCCTCCAGTTTGCCCGTCATTTTAGATATATGAATCATAAATTACCTCTTTCGTTTAAATCTGTTTTTAACACGGACACCAGGAGAAAAACATTTGACATATTGTCGCAGCTTGAAGCTTGAGTCCTCTGTCAATATGCAATTTTGACGCGCGTCAAAATGTCGCAGCTTGTTACCTATTACGTTTTTTTCTTTCATAATTTTTTTTTTGATCGGTTCAATCGATCAGGCTGTCAGCCGTAGACATAACACCAATTGAACCGATCCCCCGCAGAGATTGGACACTGCCAATTAATACGCAGCATAACACCAGCTGGATGCTTAGCCCAAGATGCGAGCGATCAGCTACTTACAGGATGATCCCAGAGCCCTTCTCGTAACTGATCCCAGATCTCTTGAGCAATCTGCGCATTATGGGGCATCGCGAATACCCTCCCAAGAGATCAGGGATCAGTCTCGAGGTGTGAAGACGGCCAACGAAAAGTAGCGGTGTGACACAACCCGAGATATGATCACCCCCTTTATAGTTTTTAGCGCCGATAAAGGGTAATGAGGGCGCAGAATTAAACAATATCAGAAATAAAATTAATTGACATTGTCAATATTGTCGCACCCTAGTTTAGAATTATTCTAAAAAATCCTGTCAAGAAAATAAATGTCGCGCGACAAAATGTCGCAGGGTTCCTGCGACGATATGTCAACTACAAAAAATATTTTTTTTAATTTATAAATTTTTTATTAACAACAAAAGAGGTAAAATATGGCAAAAGCAACAATGCAAAAATGGCAACGGGATCATTTTGTAAAAGAACTAGACCGAAATTATGACCCGTTGATTAGCGCTGCTTCTCTAAAATTAAGATCAATAGAAGCGGAAGCGGTTGAGATAGCTGAAAAAAATTTAGCTGATGAGATTGGAGCGACACCAGTTATTCAAGAGTTAGAAAACGCTATCGAAAATCTAAAAAACAAAATGAGTAAAGCGGCTCGGTTTTTTAGCAAAACTAAACAAGCGAGAAAAGATATCGGGTATAAGTTTAAAGAAAAATCTTTTGACGTTTTTGGTTATAGATCAAATCAAATAACACCCGACGATTGTTGGGAGCAGATAAGAGAATGGGCGGGGGAACTTGCGCGGGAAAAAATTAAGAAGACACCCGAAGGTAAGATCCTTGCAACATTAGAAGCGAATAAACGTGCTTCTTATAAAGAGATTATGGAAGCAGGAAGCCCCGATAGTTTAAAAGATAGGTTACATACTAATCTTAAAAAAGACGGTCTAAGTTGGCATCAGGAAGTCAAAGCGCTTCCACCTGCGGGGACTATAAATTAACTGCGACAATTTGGCAATTGATATTTATAAGGCAACTGATAATGTTGCCTTATAACGAAAGTGAGGAAACATGAAAATAGGAACGAAAGTTTTAGTTGGTTGGAAGATGAAAAAATACGACAACAAATTTAAAACTAGACAAGGTATAATTGATGAGGCTTCAAGATTTTTTGTAGCTAAAAACGGAGATCATTGCTTAACTTTTTTAACTAGCGAGGGTCATAGAACTGCTGTCAATTATACTGTTAAACCATTAAAGGAGGGAAAATGACATTACATTGGGATCTATATAAACCATTAAAGGGGGGAAAATGACAGTTCAGAATCAAGATATACAACATGTTCAAACTGAAAATAAAGCAAAAGAATTTGAACGAAAAAAACAATTAAGAAATCAAATAATTTCATTTGCAGAGACGGGAACCCTGCATCAACTAAATGAAATTGTTTGTGAAATAAAAAGATTGGAAGGTAATTACACAGACAACTAGATTTCATGTTCCCTCGTGAAAAGCACTCGCGTCAATAAGACAAATTGACGCGGGTGTGACTGTTTCTTTTTGCCACTGCGACAAAATGCCTCATGCGTCAATAAGTCGCAGGGGGCCTTCGGCCCCCTGCTTGTTTCCCGATACGTTATGTTATTTTTTTTATTCATTTAGCAAGATGTAATCTTGCTACTTCCTTTGTTTCGAAATACTTACGCGAGGATCTGTGGTAGTATGGGTCTTCATTAACTTTGTGTATAAAAGATTTTAATTTAATTTTTCTAATTCTTTTATACCTAGTATCCACATACCAGATCCATTGATCTGCTTTAGCCGTCATTTTGTAGAATCCCGATGCATTTACATTTACCATTCGGGAAACCAGTTAACTCATCAAACATTTTATGATTATCAAAACCTAACTTGATGCAGGCTTCTTGAATATCCTGGAATGTAAACAACATATTCTCAGTTGCTTGCACCATTCCTGGTCTTTTTTCTTTAGGTATTATTTTCATTTATCCTCCGTGTTTATTAATTAATAATTAATACTTATAAATATTTAAAATTATATAGGACAGAATGTCGCAGGCGCTGCCTGCTGGCTCGCTCGCTTCGCTCGCTCGTAGAGGTACCAAACTGGTCTGGAAATTTGAACTTTTTTTATAAACCAATATAGTGTACAAAAAAAGGGGTCCCTACATATACCCATATATACAAACATTTATATGATTATAGACCTAGAATACTTTTTGGTACCATATGGAAATAGACATAGAAAAATTAAAAAAATTTGAAAAACTTCCTGCTGATGTAAAAAGACAACTTGGTTTGTACATGGCCAAATGGCAAGAGAAGAAAAAGGAGTCTCAGATCAGAGACGATTTTATGAGTTTTGTAAAACACGTTTGGCCTGATTTTATTCAAGGGTCCCATCATAAACAGATCGCAAAAAAATTTAATGATATTGCAAATGGAAAAGTAAAACGTGTTATAATTAATATGGCACCTAGACATACTAAGTCTGAGTTTGCATCTTATCTTTTACCTGCATGGATGGTGGGTAGAAATCCTAAATTAAAAATTATTCAATCTACAAATACAACAGAATTATCTGTAAGGTTTGGTCGTAAAGCAAAACAACTCATGGACTCTGCGGAATACAAAGAAGTATTTCAAACAAGACTCAAAGAAGACTCACAAGCTGCAGGTAAATGGGAGACACAACAAGGTGGTGAATATTATGCTGCTGGTGTTGGATCTGCTATTACAGGTAGAGGTGCAGATCTTTTAATTATTGATGACCCACATACTGAACAAGATGCAATGAATAATTCAGCTCTTGAGAGAACATACGAATGGTATACATCAGGACCTAGACAACGTCTTCAACCTGGTGGCACGATTGTAATTGTTATGACTCGTTGGAATGAAAAAGATTTAGCAGGAAGATTAATCAAAGCACAAAAAGAACCTAAAGCAGATCAGTGGGAGGTTATAGAGTTTCCTGCTATACTTCCATCAGGTCAACCTCTTTGGCCTGAATACTGGTCTTTAAAAGATTTAGAATCTGTTCGTGCATCAATTCCATTATCAAAATGGAATGCACAGTACATGCAGAATCCAACTGGAGAAGAAGGCGCGTTGATAAAAAGAGAATGGTGGCAAAACTGGGAAGGTGATCTTCCTGCACTACAACATGTCATACAATCTTACGATACAGCTTTTATGAAAAAACAAACCGCCGACTATTCTGCAATTACAACTTGGGGAGTCTTTCAACCTGATGAAGACAGTGGACCCTGTCTCCTGTTGCTTGATGCATTGAAGGGACGATATGAGTTTCCAGAACTACGTCGTATTGCATTAGAACAATACGGCTACTGGAATCCAGAAACAGTGATTGTTGAGTCCAAAGCATCAGGACTTCCTTTGACTTATGAACTTAGAAAAATGGGTATACCTGTTGTTAACTTTACACCTTCTAAAGGTAACGATAAACATACTCGTGTAAATTCAGTCTCTCCATTATTTGAGTCTGGTAAAATCTGGGCTCCAAAAGATATGGAGTTTGCTCAAGAAGTTATAGAAGAATGCGCTTCTTTTCCGTTTGGAGATCACGATGACTTGGTAGATTCAATGACCCAGGCTGTAATGAGATTTAGACAAGGTGGATTAATACAACATCCAGAGGACTATAAGGATGAACCTTTACAACAAAAACAAAAGGTGTATTATTAGGATATGGCAATAGAAAAAGAAAAATACGAAGACATTATAGACGCTTACGAAAAAGGTGTAGGAGTTGAGCCAGGAGAATCTTTAACAGATTACATAAAAAATAATAATATAAAAATCAAAGAAATCGACATGGATGACATGGACGATGAGTCTGGCATCAAGAGTTTAAATAAAAATATGGCTGGCATGGGTGGAGTCATGAAATATTTTGAAACTCCATACGGTTTTGATAGAGCAGCATTTGAAGATGCAATTATACAATTTCAAGATTATCAGGACAGTGGCGGAGACTTAGGATTCCATGATTTTGTGGTAATTGAATTTTTTGGAATAGTTAAGAAAGAAGATAAAGCTCCATCAATTAAAATGGCATCTGAGACTCCAGAAGAAGAATTTGATATGATGATGGAGTCAGAAATATTAGGTGAATTTGACGAGTATAAAAAAAATAATCCTGGAAAAACGTTTGATGATTTTATGAAAATAAAAAGCATGCAAATGTCAGAGGCTCCAGATGACACTAAAACAATATTAAAATTAATGGAAGATAACAACATGTCTTTTGAAGAGGCTTCTAATTTTTTAAGAATTGAAAAATCCAGAAAAAACAAACCTAAAGAACCTGTAGAGCCTAAAAAGATAAAACTTGCAGAAGGTGGACTTTCATACCTAATGGGTATGTAATGACAAAAAGACTTACTAGGACAGTACCACCTAAATCAGGGCCCACTCCTCAAGGGTTGAATTTAAAATATAATACTGTTAAAGTGGTAAGATTGGAGAAACAAAATGGCAGACATAGACAAGGCTCTACCAAACGAGCCTAGAAAACAAATAACCATCCCTGGCGAAGAAGAAATTCAAGAAACAATTGTTGAAGAAGTTAAGAAATCAGAGGACTCTCCAGATCAAGTTGAAGTACAAGAAAACGAAGATGGATCCGTTGATATAGATTTAGATCCTGCAGCCGCAACACCAGAAGGCGGTGATGAACATTATTCTAACTTAGCAGAATTTTTACCTGAAGATGCATTAGGAAGATTATCTTCTGATTTAAATTCTAAGTACATGGATTATTCTATGTCTAGAAAAGATTGGGAAAGAGGTTATACTCAAGGTTTAGACTTATTAGGATTTAAATATGACAATAGATCGGAACCGTTTCAAGGTGCTTCGGGTGCTACGCATCCTGTTTTGGCTGAAGCCGTTACGCAATTTCAAGCGCTCGCTTATAAAGAGTTACTCCCAGCTGATGGACCAGTCAGAACACAAATCTTAGGATTACAAACTCCAGAAAAAATTCAACAGTCTGAACGAGTAAAAGATTTTATGAACTATCAAATTATGGATCAGATGAAAGAGTATGAACCAGAATTTGATCAAATGTTATTTAACTTACCTTTAGCAGGATCAGCTTTTAAAAAAGTTTACTATGATGAAATGGAAGGAAGAACCGTTTCAAAATTTGTTCCTGCAGATGATTTGATTGTTCCGTACACGGCTACCTCATTAGACGATGCGGAAGCAATCATTCATAAAGTAAAAATTTCTGAAAACGATTTAAGAAAACAACAAGTAAGTGGTTTCTATAAAGACATAGATTTAGGAAGCCCAGAAGATAAAGAAACTGATGTAGAGAAAAAAGAAAGAGAACTTGAAGGAGTTACAAAAACTAAAAACGAAGATGTATTTACATTATTAGAATGTCACATTGATTTAGACTTAGAAGGTTTTGAACAACTAGATGAAAATGGTGAGCCTACAGGAATTAAAGTTCCATACATTGTAACTCTAGAAGAAAGCTCACGTGAGATTTTATCTATTAGAAGAAATTACGAAATTGGAGATCCGAAGAGAAACAAAATACAATACTTTGTCCACTTTAAATTTCTGCCAGGACTAGGTTTTTATGGCTTCGGTCTCATCCATATGATTGGTGGTTTATCAAGAACTGCAACGTCAGCTCTTCGTCAATTATTGGATGCGGGTACGCTCTCCAACCTACCCGCAGGATTTAAAATGCGTGGCATCAGAATTAGAGATGACGCACAATCAATACAACCAGGTGAGTTTAGAGATGTAGATGCACCAGGTGGTAACTTGAGAGACTCATTTATGATGCTACCATTTAAAGAACCATCACAGACATTATTATCTTTGATGGGTATTGTAGTTCAAGCAGGTCAAAGATTTGCATCTATTGCTGATATGCAAGTTGGCGATGGTAATCAACAAGCTGCAGTTGGAACCACAGTTGCATTATTAGAACGTGGTTCAAGAACTATGTCTGCAATACACAAAAGAATTTACTCAGCTCTTAAACAAGAATTTAAATTAATGGCTAGAGTATTCAAATTATATCTACCACAAGAGTACCCATATGATGTAGTTGGGGGTCAAAGAATAATTAAACAAACAGACTTTGATGATAGAGTAGATATATTGCCAGTTGCTGACCCCAACATTTTCTCTCAAACTCAGCGTATCTCAATGGCGCAAACAGAATTGCAACTGGCAACTTCTAACCCACAGATGCACAACATGTACAATGCGTACAGAAATATGTATGAAGCGTTAGGTGTTAAAAATATTGATTCAATATTAGTTAAACCAATGGCACCTATGCCAAAAGATCCTGCATTAGAACATATCGATGCATTAGCTGGTAAACCTTTTCAAGCTTTTCCTGGTCAAGACCATAGAGCTCACATAACTTCTCACTTAAATTTTATGGCAACTAATATGGCAAGAAATAATCCGATGGTTATGGCTAGTTTAGAAAAAAATATTTTTGAACACATAAGTTTAATGGCTCAAGAACAAATTGAATTAGAGTTTATGCAAGAATTACCACAACTACAACAGATGCAAATGATGGCTCAACAAAATCCACAGATGCAACAACAAGTTATTGACATGCAACAAAAGATAGAAGCAAGAAAAGCACAGTTGATAGCCGAGATGATGGAAGAATTTATGAATGAAGAGAAGAAAATTACATCACAATTTGATAATGATCCAATTGCAAAACTAAGATCTAGAGAATTAGACCTAAGAGCTCAAGAAAATGCTAGAAAAGAGCGTGAAGGTAAGGAGAGAATGGATCTAGATAAGATGAGAGCTATGATGAATCAAGCAAATGTAGATGAAAAACTAGATCAAAACGAAGAATTAGCAAAATTAAGAGCTAATACTTCAATTGAAAAAACAATTTTAGGAAAAACTCTTCCAAATGCAGACCAAATGATACCAAGTGTAAAAATTATGAGGAGTGGTAATGAATAAAAAACAGAAAAAAGTAAAAAAAGTTATGAAAGAGTTCAAAAAAGGTGAACTAAACATTGGTAAAAGCAAGAAGAAGGTCAAAAATAGAAAACAAGCTATTGCAATTGCACTTTCTGAGGCTAAAATAAATAAAAATAGGAGTTAATATGGAAAAATTAGATAAAATCCAAGAAGTTAAAGTTGGTGAGCAGGAAACTGAGATTGATCCTAGATCAAAAACTGATGCTGCTAAAGCTTTTAACTTAATTGGCACTGGTGGACCTGAAATGGAAGTTAAAGGTCAAGGCGCAGTGTTAGCAGAGAAAAAAAGAAGTTCTAAAGCATACTAATTATGTGGTTTAGTGCTATTAAATTAGCAATTAATGCTGGTAGTAAGATATACGCCAACAAGCAAAAAGCTAAAATGGCTATGTCAGACGCACAGCTATTGCATGCAGAACGACAAGCTCGTGGTGAGGAAGCGTACCAGGGTAAATTATTAGAAGCTCGTCAATCAGACTGGAAAGACGAGGCGGTTCTTATTATCTTGTCTGCGCCAATCGCTGTTTTGGCGTGGTCAGTGATAAGTGAAGATCCTGAAGCGATGAATAAAGTAAAACTGTTCTTCGAAATGTTCTCGCAGCTTCCGTCATGGTTCACAAATCTTTGGATCTTGGTGGTTGCGTCAATATATGGTATAAAGGGAACTCAAATTTTTAGAAACGGGGGAAAAAAATAATGCCAAACAAAAGATTTAGAAAACATTTTTTAGTAGGTGGTCAAGCTAAACTTGATGTTGATGGAGACGGAAAAATTACTGCAAAAGATTTTAAAAAATTAAGATCAAAAAAGAAACCATCTAAGAAAAAGAAAAAACCATCGTTTATGATGATGGCAATGAAGGGGAAAAAATAAAATGGCTAAACTATGTCCTAGAGGTAAAGCGGCAGCGAAGCGAAAGTTCAAGGTCTATCCTTCGGCATATGCAAATATGTATGCATCAGCTGTATGCAGTGGTAAAGTTACACCAGGTGGTAAAAAGAAAAATAGAAAAAAAGCTATGGGTGGCGGAATGATGCGTGACTCATATAGAATTGGTGGACTTGCTAGAAGAAAAAGATCGGCCTGTGCATAATGGCGAAAAAAGGTTTACGAGCATGGGTAAAGGAAAATTGGGTCGATATTGCGAACAGGCGAAAAGATGGCTCATACCCG
>VTLG01003006.1_pt1 | contig 14136 bp, 21 predicted proteins | sample 4694571 | NCBI WGS metagenome assembly VTLG01 (sample SAMN12604809, study PRJNA352737) | marine metagenome | biome: ENVO:00000447; feature: ENVO:00000209|ENVO:00000569|ENVO:01000036; material: ENVO:00002151; isolation source: viral sequences binned using virsorter ...
TATATGTCCTAAATATTTAGGGATATTTGCATAGTTAATAGCAGCATTATTAGCATGTGTTGCAACTTTAGTATTTGCAAAACCTCTTATGACAGTTATTGTTGTATCGCTCGGAGAAGTTACAACATACATAATCTCTTGGTCAATTTGTATAATTGCTCCTGCCGCTATAGTCCCAGTATCATGAGTTATGGTAATGTCGTTTTTAGTTATTCCTGAGCTCATATCCACCAGCAAACCTGTTGCAGCTATTGCAAAATTTGAATCACATACTCTTAGGGCTCCATCGACATTATAGTATTCAGGCTTAACTGTTGTTGTCCTTGAGCCTAAAACAATTTTATTATCTTGCCATTCAGTTGATTGGTTTGGGTCATAAATATCAATTCCATTTGCATCATTTACGCAAATAAACTCAGTATCAATTTCATCTCCTTCCATGTCATAATCGTGAGAAAATGAAAATAATCCGTAGCCAGTAGTAAACCCTCCTGTTGATGGGTTTGCAGTTACATCTCCAACAGTATGGTTATTTAAATCTGTTTTGTCATATAGCGTTAAAGCTGCACCTTCTAGCGTAAGTCTTCCTGGGTGATTAATGGCAAGTTGAGAGTGAGCATTTTGATTTTCTTCAATATCTCTTGCATCAAACTTATTGTTTGTCCCTCCATGGTATGACGTTATTTGATGTTCTTGTTTAGGCATTTATAATAATTTATTTTTACAAACTGCCCATACTTTATCATCTAATTTATTCTTAGAAGATGACACCAAATAATCTCCAACTTTAACGAAAACTTCTTTTAATATTTTTTCGCTAAATAAATTTTTAATAATTATTGATATTACTTTCTTCATTTTTTCTCCTTGTTTTTGTCAATTAATAGCATTTCAATTAATCTTCCTTGTTGAAATACTACTCTTTCTAGTTCATCAATTCTTTCATCAGCATCGTTAGGCTCTTCAACATATTTCATTATTTTATATAAATTAAATTGTTTAGCAAGCAAACTTATTATTTTATTTATTACCATTTTTTGCAACATATCAACAGTTCCATTTTTTTAATGATAAAGACAGTCTATCTTTACCAGTATTGTTGCTAGGCTTTTGCCTTTTTCTCATACCCTTCATTCGTGCACAAAAAGATTTTCTTCTTTTTGCAGCCTTGCTACCTTTTTTAAGTTTTGATGGCTTTGTTGTAACAGCAGTTTGCAATTTAGAACCAGGATTATCTCTTCGATAAGATTCTACTCCTTTTCTATTTAAACCGCCTTCAGGATTTTTGCCTTCTTTTCTTTGCCATGCAGGAGTTTTTTTAACTTTACCGCCATCTTTAAACTGTATAGTCTCAGTATCTTTATGAAAACAATCCATAGATATATTTTCAGAACGTCCAATAGCGTTTGATTTTTTCATATTATTTTTCCTCCCATTTACTTAAATCTAACATTTGCAAAGGTCTTTCAATTACATGGTCTTTAAGTTTGTCATTTTGTATTTGTATTTTGGTTCCGCCTTTAACAAATGGTTTTCCATTAGCAGTTCCAATATCATAAGCAAAAAATGTTGTTTTCCAAAAACCTACTCTTATAACTCTTGCTGGCCTACCATCTAATATAACTACATCGTCAGTGTTAATATCTTTACCAAGAAAAACTTTTAACCCCTCAACCACGGTTTCTATGGTAGATTTAAACAATAGAAGAGCAACGCCAGATACAAATAACCATACCCAGTTCCCTAGGAATCCTTCTGCCTGTTTCTTTAACTCCTCTTCGTTCATATTTATTTTCCATCAATCAATTCACCCCATAATGAGGTTCTTCCATCTATTATCTGTATTACGTGCACAGTAAAATGTCCTTTAGTAAAAAAATCTACAATTGCAAATGCATGTGCCCAGTTAATTGGTCTGCCGCCAAGCCATGTGTTTTGCTCATCTCTCATATCTTTTAGGCATCCAATGCTCCAAGCTGATTTTTGACCATCCATATGCGTTACTGAGCTCTGTTGTATGTCGTGATGATGACCATACATTACATTCGTTCCAAGTCGTATTAAATGATTCCTTGTATGCTGAACTCCCGCAAAGTGATGGCCATGGTAAAAGTGTAGTTTTCCAATTTTTAAATATTTTCCTGCTTGGTAATAATTGTAATTTCTTTCTTTTAATTTTACGCATTCTTTAAACCTATATTTAGTTAAGTATGGATTTTCATCAACAAATCGATTCATCCAGTCGTCATGATTTCCTTCAATCATGTATTTTTCTTTACAGTTAGCCTTATCTAAAGATTCATCAATTAAATCCATGCCTTTATTTACGTCTTTAACGTCTTTTTCTATAAAAGGTAACTGATACTCTAGGGGTGGCCTTTTTCTCTTCTTCCATTGCCAATGAGAGCAACCATGCCACTCACCTACATCTCCTAAGTCTACATAGACATCAGGTTTTACTATTTCTATTGCTTTTTTCACTACATTTATTGCTTTTTTATCGTGTAGTGGAAAATGTTTGTCTGGCGTTACGAATACACGTTTTACAACGCCTTTATCGTTATTCATATAAACCTATTTTTTTAATTCGTTATGTATCTTAATAAACAGATACACGAGCGATGCTATTCCAACAGCTACTCTAACAACTACAGGCAGCCATTCAATCCATGTGACCCCCATGCCCGTCATACCAACTCCCATAGTTTTTAAAGCATCCATTATTTTTTGTCTTTTGGTTTTGATTTATTCATGTCTTGCAATAATTCAATTTTACCAAGTATTTTAAGCATTTCTTGATTAATTGCTCCAAGTTCTTTTTCCATTTGAGCCTTTTTTGCATTTAACGCATTGTAAGACTCAACCTCATCTTTTAATCTATTATCTATTTTTTCTGTCATTATTAGCCTTATTTATTGTAATATCCCTATATCTATCAAATCATCAATCAAAGACGCTAAACACTTCCTTACAGTAGCGGCACTTGAAGTATCATAATTTAAAGCTCTTACTCTAGTTCCCATATCAGCAAGTGTATAATCTTCAGGAGCAGCAGGAGTTTTTCCATTGCAAGCAAATTGCCCTACAACCGTCATGTTTCCACTTGTGTCTAAAGTCAATTTTGGAGAAACGGTAGCAAGAGGGTTTCCTATTCCAAAATAAAGTTTTGTGTCTGACGTGCTGCGCCCCATACTCCATTTAGTACTCCCGTCTTCAGCAAGAACAAAAGACCCAGGGGTCCCATCTGCTGAATTTGATATAATATAAGCAGAACTACTAGAATCTAATTCAAAAGACAAAGAATTTGCTTTTAAAGTTCCGTCGTCTTCATTGTGAAATATTTCTCCATTCCCAAATGTTATTTTGCCTCCAGAAATAATTACATCTCCAAAAACTGACAAATTTCCATTTCCAATAACAACATTTCCACTTGAATCTATTTCTAAATCATTTGTAGTTTCAAATGTTCCATCAGTATTTATTGCAAACTTATCCTGACTATCATCAATTCCAATAATAGATTTTAAAGTAGAATGACCAAATACTACACTTCTATCAGTACCGTCAGCGTCAATGCCAATAGTTATATCTGCTCCATTAACTGTAAGGTCGCCTGAAAGTGTTAAATCATTTGTAGTGCCTACGGTAGATTCACTTGCTTTTGTTATTGCTTCAGGGCTCCATGTCGTTGAATTATATGCCATTTTGTTCTCCTATATCCTTGGAACTGATAAAGCTCTTACGCCTGATTTTCTTGTAGGATATTGTTTAATCATTTTATCGTACATTTGCCTGTAATATTGACCTCTTTGTATGTCTCCAGAATCTTCAAACATTCTAGCTTTTATATAACAAACAAGAGCTTGCTGCATACCAGTATCAAGTCCATGACTTGTGCTTAGCTGCCCAGTCAGATTTGATGTTGTTACTTCTTCATACTTTGAATGATATGTAATCCTTAAGCCATTGCTAACAGTTGTGTCTTGATAGCTATCGTATTTTTCTTTAACGCTATCTCCAGTTGTAGATGATGTATCTTGGCATAATATTGCTAAACGTCTATCGTCGTTATACCATGCAAAATATTTATTTGGATATGTTCTTTTAGCCATTATGTTAATGAATCGTCTGTTCCGTCAGTATCCTCACGTAATAAATTTTGAGGGTCAGATAGTTTTGGAATTTTTACATATCGACTATTTGTATCCAATATTTCTACTTTTGTAACATCTATAACTTGGTCATCAAGCGTATACCATCTTTTCTTTTTTTCTAAATCTGTTAAAGCTGATACAGTATATTCTTGTTTTTTACTTGCAATTTCAGTCAAACCATCATTCATCATTTGTATCATATATTTTTGAGGTTGCCTACCAAACATATGTTCTATTTGTTGTATTATTTCGTTAGGTGTCATTTGCTCTCCTGTTGATTAACTTGAACCCCAAGAGCTTGAATACCTACCATATAGTCTTGAGATAACTTAGCTTGCTGGCCTTGATACCATTCATAAGTTTGAGAATCTCTTTGCATTCTTGCATTAGCTTCAGCAATATATCCTTGAGAGATGCTAATTTTAGACTGAATCTCATTAGCATAGCCTTGTGCTGCATTTAAGTATCCTGAAACTATTTGGCCATACCCTCCAATTTGAGAAACTCTTGCATTAACTTCAGCTGCATAAGTCTGGGCTTCTTGCGCACTCATACTTGCTTCTTGAAGATATGCACTTCCTGCTGCAATTCTTGCATTTGATTCTTCTCTTTTTGCTTGAGCCTGCCCTAACCTTAACTGAACTTCTTGTCCATAGCCCCCAGATATTCCAATTTTAGCCTGAACCTCAGAAACATATCCTTGCGCTGTTTGAATATATGCATTAGCAGTCGATATATATGCTTGCACAGCTTGACCTTTAGCCCCTGTAAAAGCTGCTCTTGATTGAACTTCTGCTGCAAATCCATTAATTTCTGATTGCAATGCTTGAACTGTTGCACTCCATTCTCCTATATGAGCCTGAGCTCTTTGTATTTCAGTTTGTGCTGTCGCTAGCGTAGCTTGTGCCATCTCAGTATCTTCATCATTAAGCCAATATCCAACACTTTTAGGAGTTGCATCATCTCCGCTTCCTGAAGCTTCGTCTGTAGTAAATCCAGTATCTATTGCATTTCTCGCCAAATCCAAAGCATCTTTAACATGAGCCAACCCTACGCCTGTTAAGTATTGAGTTTCATCTCCAAACAATGCGGGGTCCCCACCATCAGCTTGAAATTTATCAACTGCTGCGTTTAAGGCAGTTAAAGCAGTTGCAAAATCACTAGAATTATCAGTTTGAGTTGCTATTTCAGCAGCCTCAGTTTTTGCCAAAGCAACCTCTGCAAAAGCCTTGCCAACTTCTCCATTTATTAAGTCACACACTGCTTGTGTTTCGCCTAGTTCTGTAACCATTGCAGCCAAAGCTGTATTTACTGCACCTTCTGTATCTGCTTCACCTAAATCTAATATAGTATCACATTTATCAAATTCAGCATTTGCAAGTCCCACAGCAGTATTTATCCTTCCAGCAGCTGTCGCTATTGCATCACATGCTGTATCTATTTGAGCATCAACCTCTGTTTCTGCTTCACCTAATTGAGTTACAGCTGAATCAACTTGAGTATTTATTAAATCACATATTGCTTGGGTTTCATCAAGCTCTGTATTGACAGCTGTCAGCGCAGTAGTTATATCAGAATTAGAGTTATAATTATTCATCAATCTTTGTAAAGCTTTAATTGAGGCATATAAAACAACTAAATACTCAGCCTCATCTGGAAAATTAGTTATTGCACTATCTCCATGCGCTACTGCAGGAAATGAAACATGATATACTTTTGCAGGTTGCAATGCAGTTGGAGTAGGCTTAACAAATAATGTTGCCGCTCCTGAAGAGTTGCTTTCTCTCCAATATACTGGGTCAGTTGCGGTTGCATAATACATCATATTAGAAGAGTCATTTGCCAAATCTCCATACATTGCGGGAATTTCTCTACATGGAGCATAGTATCCTGAGTCTGCATTTTCACGAGTTACATGTAAAATTTTGCCACTTGAATCTAAATCCATTGTTGTATTTGTATTGTCTATATATAGATTAGTAACAGCAGCACATTCCATTTTTAATTCATCAGAAAACATATTAATAAGTTCTTTTGCACCAGCTGTTAGCCAATCAGTTAAAGCATCATCTTCTGTCCCTGCAAACCCTGTTAAGGCATCTACTTGATTTTTAAATGTTTCAGCCACTATCTAGCATTCCTATCAGCAATATCTTGGTCCATAGTTGTTTGACTAAACTCGACTTTCGTTTGATTGCTCCAAGTTGTTCTCATATTAACATGGTCTTTTGTGTTATTATGTTTTAATGGAGGATGCTTAGCTTCTACAACCTTGCCTTTGCTTTCATCGTATATAAATATTTTCCTTGGCATTACTTACCTTTTTTCTTAACTTTGCCGCCATACATCATTTTAGCAATCCTATTGGCCATTGCCATTTTTTGAGCTGGACTCATAACCATTCCGCCACCTGCATATTTAGGCATTACTTTGCCTCCATTTTTATACATTGGCATCATAGGCTTAACCATTCCGCCATGCCCATACTCCATTTCTACAGACTCTCCTGTTCTCTTTGCGTGAGCTATAGCATCCTTGATTCCTTTTTTAGAATATGGATACTCAACTGCTTTTTGTCCTTTTCCTACTTTTGGCATTATTTCTTCCCCCTTTTGCGTGCATCTTGCACTGGTAATTTACCATATTCGTTGATATATTCCAAAACAGCTTCCGTCTTAGGATTAACTGATTTTTTTCTAATTACATACTCTCCACCTTCTACATTAATATCAATTCCTCCATTGCTATGTGATGGCCCTTTCATTTTTCCACCATCTTCCGCAATGTCAAGTGTTTTGGGGTAGCCTTCTTCACCAGGCCTAGCAGGTCTCTCCCCACGTTTACGCTTAGCGTGTATATTTGCCCATAATCCCTTTTTCTTAGGCATTATCCGTAATAACACAACACATGCACATCAGCATCTGTTGGTGAACTCATTGTTATTCTTTTAAATGCTCCATATACTAATGTTCCTGCTAATATTGGAGTAGCTGTCATATCATCACCTATGTGAGTTGTTGCTGCTATAGTTGCTACATCAGCCGCTTCTGCTCCAGTAACTAAAAAAGCACAAAAGGTTCCATCTCCCGTATTCCCTGCAGAGTCTAATTCTTTAAAACCATTTTGACCTAATTTAAGATTATTGCTTTCTGAAACTGTGTATTTATGCAATCCTGCTGTTGCCATATTTCCTCCCTGCCCTAAGCACTGGCTGTGCGTGAATGGGCTTGTTATTGTTATATAAAATTCTTAGTAGATTTGGAGCAAGCCCTTTATACGACCTGCTCCATAGTTCTACAAAACTATTAAACCTTATTGCTTTGGTTTATGCAAATGGTGTTGAGACAGTTCCTTCAGAATATAAAACTGCTTCTACTTGCCACATTTTATCACTTAGTCCCACAAGCTCAACTGTTCCAGCGAATCCAGTTGTCCCACCATTTAGTGTGATAACATCATCATCTGATTCATCTGCTGCAAAAACTTTAGATTGTGCTATAGTACCATCAGCATCTAACATTAGAGCGTATCCACTAAACAATGTAGTTGTAGCGTCACATGTAATGGTATGATTACCACTTGTGTTTGCTGCAAAAACTATTTTGATTCTATCTCCAACGTTTGGTGCAGGTAAAGTAACAGCACAGCCATCCAAATCACTAACGAGATAACAAAATCCGTCAGCTGCTGTGAATGCTGCAGTTTTAGCTGAAATCTTCCATTTGTCTATTTGTTGTCCATAGCTATTGCTACTTGAGTTTAATACATCACTTCTCATAAGATTAAGCTCCTTCTATGTTGAACAACGCATGTGTTTCAGGTAATGTGATTTCAAGACCAGCCTCAGTTAAAATAAGGTCTTTTCTTAAATCTTCATCTGCCTGTTGCACGTTTGTTGTGATTGCAGTGTCTCGATTAACACCATTACCAACAAGAGGTCTATAAGACACATGGTCTAAGTCAACTAAAGCCATGAATGTTGAAGACAATCCTCGGAATAAAGGCTCTTTTACAAGAGATAAGTCTCCATGAACTGTTTCTATTTTCATAACTTTATGACCAAATGCGTTTTTACTTGAATCCATTGTATAAGAATATGGATTATTGCTATGCCCCATTGAAGCATCAACAAATGCACCGTCTCCTAATTTATTAAACAATGAGATAACAGGTAAAGAGCATAAAGCTAGTTTGCTTGAGCTTCCACCACGAGCAGGGTCAAACACAACTTCTAAGTCAGATAAAAAGTTGTCATATGTCATTGAGCCTGAAGCTATTGATTTATGATAAGCTTTTCCTTCTGAATAAGATAGTTGAGTGTCGTCTACTGCTGGAGCTGCACCTTCTGCTATTATGTGTCCTACAACGCCTTCGGTGTAATTCACACCTCCAACTTGAGCACGTTGACCAAAAAGCATTGCTCTTTCGATGTCAATTTTATGTTCTCTTAATTTAAGATTCCATATTCTTGACCATTCATCAGCATACCCTCTGTAAACTGTTGCTCTTGCTGTATTAGACATCTCACAAGCTGTTTTAAAGATTTGGGTAAACCCATAATCGTTATCTAGCTCTTGAGAAAATACGTCTGGAGCTCCTGAGCCTTCAGCATAAGCTGTGCCAATTACTTGACAATTTACAGCTGTGCTTGAGCCATCAATTGAAACCGCAACGCTAGATTCTCTTAACCATCTAACTTCTATTTCAGTAGCTGAGTTAACTGCAGTAATAACGCATGTTGCAGAATTACTTCCAGCTCCTGCGCCTGAATGAGCTGCAGAAACCATTATTACCATACCTTTAATAAGCCATGGTGATGATGACACTGTCATTGTATCTGTTGTATCTGGGTCTATTGCTCCAAGATTACTTGATGTAGTAAAAGTTCTATCAGTCATTGCAATCTTAGTTCTATCTTCTAAAAACCTAAATTGTGAATCTGATGTAGGAACTTTTGCTACCTTTGACAAATATACAAAAAATGGTGACTCGTCTGGAGATAGTTCAGCGACCCTATCGCTAAAATCAAACAGTCTTCTTGAATGAAAATCTGTATGACTTGTTCCAGGAGTACCCGATTGTACTTGTCCACTATTATATGTAGCCATTTTTTCTCCTAGTTGTTATTTATTTTAAAACGTTAGTTCGGCTACCAGCACCTACAATTGAATCCCACATTTCATCTTTTCCGCTTTTAACTTGAGGTTGTTGACCTTGCAATATACCACCAGGTGTTGGGGCTTCTTGCGTTTGTCGAACATTGTCAAGTGGGTTATCTACTGTAACTGTGCCTTGGCCTTCGTTCATAACAGCTCTCCACATTTTAACAGCACCTTCCACGCCATACTCTCCAGGATTTTTTGATGCAAATTGCATAAAAGAGTCAACTTCTGGTGGCGTTAATCCTTGTTGTAAAAGGTGTGCCTTTAATTGTTGAACTCCTTGATTTTTCATTACACCTGCCATCCTTTGATTTACAGCTTGTCCAATACTGTCTTGAAGCTCTTGCTGTCTGAACTTATACGATTTAGATTTAGGGTCATTATAGGCTTCCCATGGGTCAAATTCATCTTTATCTAATTCAATACGTTGCGGGCCAACAGGCTGTCCATTATTACCGCCCTGAACCATTGCTGCAACTGTATTTGCAATATCTGGCCTAGATTGTAATAAACGCCCAATCGCTTCATATTTCTTTAGATTTTGATTTTCATTAGCGAGTTTATCCTTTTCAGATTGGAAATACTTGACCTGTTCTTCCAAATTCTGTCCAGAACTCTCGTTATGTACTTGTCCTTCATCTTGCCCTACATTATCAACGGGTTGACCTTCCTCAGGAAGATTTCCGCTTTCATATGCGTCTGTCATCTTACTTTTTCTCCTTTTGCGATTTCTCTTGTCGTAATTGAGCTTGACTACCTAATCGTAATTTCTCTGACTCGAGCTTGACCGCATCTTTTAGTCTATCAACTGACAGTTTAGTTTCAGCCTTCGAATTTGAAGACTCTTTACTAAGCTCTGCCTTGAATTTTTCTACTTCAGTACGTTTACGTGCTTGTATAGATTCTCTATGTGCAGTTTGTAAGTCGCCTGAAACTTTCTTAATTTGTTCTTGAGCACCAGCCAGTGCTTGTTGTAATTGTTGTATTTGGTCTGTTCTTGACAATACGCCCTCCTTGTCAAATATATCTGTTTTCTTAAGCGCTTCTACTTTATCAATTAGCCCAGATTGATAGGCTTGCATATATATCTCCCACTCGCCCCATTTATTTGATGGCATAGTAGAGTTTCCAATTACCCTAACGTCAAACTGGCCAACGGAAACATCATTTTCTATTTCCATTAATTCTTTTGACTTGTCATCATACAATCTCTTATTTACAGTGTATTCGTTTATATCATTATTTGGCTGTGCAATTCTAAATGTTTTTTGAAAGTTGTAGTGTGATTTTGCTAAATTATAAACAACTCTACCAATTCTTTTTAAAGACCCCTCAACATCTCTTAATTTTGATTTAGAGCGCCTTTGCCCAAAATCTTCAAGCATCATAGTTGCTGAAGATGTCCTTGGTGCAGCTTCTGCGCTACCTTGCATCATTTCAAATATTCCCATATTTAAATCAATATATTTTTCTATCAATCCTGGCAACTGCATAATAGAGCTTGACAATGGTTGAGGAGATGGAAAATGTGGTTCCCCAAAAGATGCATCATATTCGAGGGTGGCATTCGGATTTGCCCAATCTCGTTCAAGTTCTTCAATATCTTGAACACTTCCTTGAGGTATAAGAAGTTTTAATCCAGAACTAGCTTGTGCGTGCGATGTTATTAATGAAACAACCTTATTGAGGAACCTTTGAAAATCTTTATTTTTTCTTACATCACTCATTGGATATGGAGTATTTGTCCATATGTTTGGAACAGGCACTACGGGATATATATCTGTATCTAAAACTGAATCGTATAATACTATTTGACCCAAAGAACCTGTTTGCCTAATTCTTGTTTGCTGAACTTCAACAAAATCAATAAACCCTTTTTCTATTGCATTTATAAACTGACTATCTTGTTGCAATACCATAAATTCTTGTTGTGGTATAATTTTTTCTTGATTTGTTCTTCTGTCTAGCACTCTATAATATGGTACTTTAACTTTAGAATAATATTCAATTAATCTGTATTTTTCGCTAGAACCTTGATAATCGTAATCTTTGACTACATCAGGAGTAAAAGAGTCCATTGTTCTTTTATTTGAATTGCTTGGATAATCTTCTTCTGATATTGTTTCGATTTGGTCTATCAACAATTTATCGCTACCCTCTTCATCAGGTTGTCCAAGTTGTGGGTATGCATCAAGTAATTGCATTTTACTCATAATGTGTGAGACAATTATACCAGAAGCATCTTGAAAATATCTATCTCTTGAATTGGGGTCTACATAAACTTTAAATGGATTTAAATGTTGAAACTTAACTTCACCCCTTCCATAATCAGCTTCTTTATCTATATATGCATAAAAATAGCCTAATCCTGTAACAGTATAATCATGAACAGCTTGTTTAAATTGTTCATTGCCATCAGATATATCCCAAATATATTCTAATATAACTTTCCAAACATTTGAAAGCTTATTGTCAGAATCCTCTCTAGCAACAGCAGAAAATTTTGGAGGTTTAGATGTTATAATGGCCTTAAACTGTTCAATAGCAGAGTAAAGCCTATCCATTGGAACAGCTGATTGATTTCTAGACGCTAATTCATCCGCTTCATCTGCTGTAAAATGATTGCCTAAATAAAAATCAATATCTTCCCTAGCAGCAACATCCCAGTCTTCACGAGCGTTCTGCCAGCGGTCAAATGTCTCACGAATTTCTTTTGCCCTAAAATCCTCTTTAATCATAGTGTATAATATAATGATAAATAGTTATATATAACAAATCGCACTATAGCCTTCTCCCTGTCATCCAATCGTACATTTTTTTAGGTTTGTGCCAATACCCTTCTTTATTTTTTTCTTTTTTAATTGTTCCTGCCTTTGCATTTCCTTTTGCCCACTGCGTTGCAAGATAAAAAGCATCAATAACATCATCATGAGAACCTTTAGGAAAGTCAATTAATTCATCAATAAATTCATGATGTTGTTTTTTAAGGTGAACTGCTCCCGCCTTAAACATTGGCTGCAACCCTTCAAACAGCCTGTCTTTCTTTTTAGAGTTATAGTTTTTAATTCCTTTCTCTATTCCTGGTAAAAATAATCCTTCGCTTTTACTTCGTTTCATTATATAGTCTCTTAACATTTCTTGATATGCAATCGTTTCAATGTTTATTCGTCTAATTGGCGAGTATTGTTTAGCGATTTTAAATATTTCATCGGCACATTCCATTGGTAAGACTCTTTTACGCCAGTAGTCAATAACATAATAATCAAATTCGGCAGTAACGCCAAGAACCATAATAACAGAATAATCACTCCTAGAAGTAATTGTGGAAGCGGGGTCAACACCAATATATATATTAATGTATTCTTTATCCCCACTAGCAAATTGTATATACCACGAATCAGCCGCTTCATCAAACCTCGCATTGCCCTGATAAATTCCATCATTTATATCCTCCTCACTAAATATTTGGTCTTCAGGAGATTTAGCTTGATTCATGTACTCTTGATAAAATTTTGCTGGAGTTCCTGAATCAATGTAAAATTGTTTACGTTCTTCTAATTTTTTCATTGGCCATCTTGAAGGCCATATAGGTTTACCGTCTTCTAACGCTTTTCGTGTGAATACATCCCAAGCATATTCTTCTCCAGTTTTTTCTGCTTCTTGGCTACCTCTGACTAATCCATTAAGAAAGCTGTCATAATGCACAATTGTACCATTACACCATAAAAACCCATCTTTATCAAAATCAATTGCAGGATATACTGCTGCAGTAACCCATTCCTTAATTTGTCTCCTAGAGTCAGGTGTTTTGGTATTTAACTCTGATTCAAAGTCATCAAGTATAATTCCTGTGTAACGAGTAGATAATTGTTTTTTACCACGAAGTCTTTGAGATGTTCCCTTACCAATCATTCTGCAACCATTACTTAAAGTAAATTCATCTTTAGTCCACTTATCTCCTTGCAAGTCTCCAAAATAATAATGAATAGCAGGATTAGAATATATATGATTAGCAATCCAGTTTAAGTTATCTCTTGCCTGGTCTTGCGCTTCACCAATCCATGCAATAAACTCTGGCCTATCTTTAGTTGCAAATAAAAACCTGTGCAATACAGCGGTAGCTGCCAAAGTAGATTTTGCGTGGTCACGAGGTAAAACAAGTGCTAATTGCTGTTTTGATTTGTCAATTAGTAGTTTACCTACATCAATATGAAAATCTGGGGTTGCGCTTGCTAAAAAGTCTTGTGGTGAAAATAGTTTACCAAATGTAATTAAGTTTGAATGTGCAAGATGCAGTGTCTCTTCATTCTTTGAGACATTACCATTAAGGTTTAAATTTGCCATTATATATTAGTTAATTCAAAATGAGGCAAATCATCAAAACCATTATCCTCTAAATCTGTATTCTGATTCCAATCTCCACCCCATCTAAGGCCAATGCCTTTTGCTTTAGCAATTCCCATTACCATTCCAGCAAAATAAGTCATTCGCTCTCTATCTTCCCAATTAATGGGATATGGAGCAACATCAACAGCAATTGATGGTTTTTTGTTATGGCGACCATTTGGCCATGCAACTTTTGAATGTCCTGACTTAACTGCTTTATTCTGGTCTTCTTCACCACGATGTCCACATAATACTGAACAATCGAAGTATTTGATTACTTCATTGAATATTTCTTGCAAATCTTCATGACATGTTGCTAATCTTCGTTTTGAGCTTTTTCCAAATCTTGGCATATTAATCTCCAACTATTTTATTTTTTTTAATTTTTGAGCCCTATTCCTTGTTCTTAGTCTAGCCACCAAGGCCTCCTTGCT
>VTLG01004763.1_pt1 | contig 14136 bp, 12 predicted proteins | sample 4694571 | NCBI WGS metagenome assembly VTLG01 (sample SAMN12604809, study PRJNA352737) | marine metagenome | biome: ENVO:00000447; feature: ENVO:00000209|ENVO:00000569|ENVO:01000036; material: ENVO:00002151; isolation source: viral sequences binned using virsorter ...
GCGTATTGATGATGAGCCTGAAGATATCGAAACAATAGCTCTGAAGGTTTCAGTTACAACATATCGTGTACCAAACACAACAGACATAAAGGTGCTTGAATAATGCGTATTGAACATAAGAACGACCATTCATTTGCTATTATCCTTGCTGGCATAATAGTCGGTTCTATAATCATATCGGTAATGTTCTAACCAATAATTCCTCCCTGTAAACTTAGCCCCAAAGCTTTATTGCCTTTCAAACAAGTTAAGCTTTGGGGTTCTTTTTTGCCTAATGCCATTTATCCATCAATAACAAGTTAAACCATTGGCCCAGTGGTATAGTTGCATAATGTGCTTTGGCTAAATGGACACGCCGCCCTGCCATCCACATGATAGAAATATAAACTTGTCAGCTTATTTTCAACACACGCATGATTGACACGTATGGACTATTTGCACAGCACTATTGATAGCCCTTATACAGCTATGCAAATCCGTTGATTTTCTCAATGAGACTGAGCGTGGGAACAAAAGTGGAACACCCACGTAAGGGCCACTGGGGGCAGTGTATATTTATATACAGAGCCGCCATATTTTTATAAATTTTTAACTACTATACACTATTCCACCTAGTGTAACTTCTGCAGCATAAGCAATATAAGGTAACTGAGGTAATAGACCTCTTAGGGCTATATAGTATACCCCACCCAACGGAGTACCTCCTATTATAACGCTCCTGGACGATCTGTCAAGTAAATAATGCATTTTTTTATATAATATTACATTTTTTACTTGACAAGTCGCTCTACAGCACTATAATGGAACATAGTAAGTCCTAATAGTTTTAGTTCATACTCCACCAGTTATAAATATGATGAAGTAATGGAAAGAAGGATCTAATACATAGGACGTTCTCCAGTTTGCGTAGATGGTACTGTCGCCTTCAAGTGCTTTGTGTAAAGGAGCGCAGTTCGTAAGACGCAACCTTCCTGGGTTACAGGGTACTTTTTATAACAGTATCATCTACGCAGCTTATGAAAGACTTGACGATACCCAGCCCTTGGGAATGTATACAATGTGGCATGTGCTGCAAAAGATACAACCCCACAACAAAAAAGATAGACCGCTGTCAGTACCTGCAAGATGACGACCAATGCGGCATCTTTGAAGATCGACCAATAGCTTGTAGGTTAGATCATATGTCTGATGATTTAAAGACGACACACTGCAATATATCTATTATGAGCATACAGAACAAAATATCTCAAGAAGACTTAATAAATTTGATTAGAGACAACTCTAAAGAACTACAAGGGTTAACCAAAAAATCAAACAGCGAACAGGGAGAGTTCGTTTTTGTGTCTGGGACATGATTGAGGAATTGCTGCAGAAGTCTATAAGCATAACACCAAGAGAGTTTAAGTTTGAAAAAGAGTCCAGGTTACAGGCAGAGCAGCTAAGAAGAGATATGGATGAGCTTGCCAAGCACACAGAAGCGAAAACTAACAGAAAAGCAGGAAAAGTTCCTTGATGAGCTACTGCACAACGGTGGGCATGTTAAGAACGCTGTGCTTGCTGCTGGTTACAGTGAACAGTCCAGGTCGTGGTTAACCAAGTCCCTGCGCGAAGAGATCATAGAGCGTACACGCAGTATGCTTGCTACAAACTCTGTACGTGCGGCAAAGCGTATTATAGAAGGTCTTGACGCAGATGGAACAGTACCACTTAACCAGATGGACATGCGGCTAAAGACAGCAGAGTCAGTGCTGGACAGGGTTGGTCTGGGCAAGAAGCAGCAGATAGAGATGGAAGGCCAAGTCATGCATGGGATTGTTATGCTGCCGTCCAAGGATAAACCAAAAGAGATTGTTATAGATCAGGAGACAGTGTGATGCCAGAAGATGTAGGTTACGAGAGCGACATAACAGAAGGACGGCCAGACGATCCAGTTTCAACAAAAACAGCCATAGTTGAGCAAATGAACAAAGAAGGCATTCCTGTGCCTAATAATATAAATAAAATAAGTGTAGAAGAAGCACAGGAAGCTTTAGAACAGGGCCGTATTCGCAAAGAGTTGGATATGGAAGATAGAGACATGTACAGCGGTGGTCATGTAAAAGAGTACAGGCATGGCGGCAGTGTACGCAAGACAAAGCTCTCTGACTACTAAGTGGCTCGTCCCAAGCTAAAACCTGGAGAGAAGGGCAACTATCACTTATCGCGCAGTGAAAAGAAGAAGCGACAGGTACGGAAAGAGCTAAAAGTCAGCAAAGACCGCCAAAAGGCAATAGAAAAGAAGCTCGATAACCTACAGACCAAGCAGAACAAACAAAAAGATGGGCAGAAGCTTGCAGGATCTGGCGGTGCAACCACACAGGAATTTATAGACTCACTCCCAAAAGAAATAAAAGAGTCCATAGAAGACCACACAGAAGTAGTCTTCAGACCTAACAAGGGACCACAAGTTGATTTTTTAGCAGCACCAGAAAAAGAGGTTATGTATGGAGGTGCTGCAGGTGGCGGCAAGTCATTCGCAATGTTGGTTGACCTGCTGCGTTACGCTGCCAACGGCAACCACAGGGCGTTGCTTCTACGGCGTACCCTGGCAGAGCTAACAGAATTAGTTGATCAATCCAGAAAGCTTTATCCAAAGGCTTTCCCAGGAGCAATCTTTAGAGAGTCAAAGAATACATGGTCCTTTCCCAGCGGTGCGACAGCCCTGTTCAGCTACGTTGATAAGGACAACGATGTAACAAGGTATCAGGGACAGAGTTTTACATGGATAGGCATCGATGAACTAGGTCAGTATCCCACTCCATATGTTTGGAATTATCTCCGTTCTCGTCTACGTACAACAGATCCAGAGATAGAAACGTACATGAGAGCGTCTGCCAACCCAGGAGGTATAGGTGGTTGGTGGTTAAAACGAATGTTTGTAGATCCAGCACCGCCTAACGAACCGTTCTGGGCTACAGATATAGAATCTAAGAAGATACTACGCTACGGACCTAACCATCCAGTACACCCAGATAAGCCTCTTTACCAAAGGCGCTTTATACCAGCAAGGTTAACAGACAATCCTTTCCTGATGGAGAGCGGAGAGTACGAGGCAATGCTGCTCTCCCTGCCAGAAGTAGAACGAAGAAGGCTCTTAGAGGGTGATTGGGACGTAGCTGACGGAGCAGCATTCTCTGAATTTGAACGGCGTGTACATGTTGTTGAACCATTTGAAGTACCTTACAATTGGCCTCGCTTACGAGCAGCCGATTATGGCTATAGTAGTCCTAGCTGCGTTCTTTGGGGTGCAGTAGATTGGGACGGCACAATATGGATCTATCGGGAACTCTACGACAAGGGCTATACAGGAGAAGCGTTAGCACAGATAGTCAACGCTCTAGAGGCCGATGATCCATTGATGCAGATATCTGTTCTTGACGGATCATGCTGGTCAAAGCATGGAACAGGACCAAGTATTGCAGAAACTATGATACGCAACGGCGTAAGATGGATACCAGCAGACAAGAACAGACTACCAGGAAAGATAGAATTACATCGACGCCTCGCTATTAATGAACGTACAGAAGAACCAAAACTAAAGATATTTGCAACCTGTACAAATCTGATACGAACTCTACCTACTTTACCGTTGTCTAAGACCAATAGCGAGGACGTTGATACCAAGGCAGAAGATCACGCCTACGATGCACTGAGGTACATGTGCATGACAAGACCAACAGGACTGCCACAGCAGAACCTGTTCAATCAGATCAAGAAACAAACCTTTGAACCAGCAGACAGAGTATTTGGTTATTAAAAATGGCTGACGAAACATTATCTATTCCAGATGAATGGAAACTAGGCATTGATATACGGCCTAGCGATACTTTTGAACAAGCTTACCTTAAAAGTCTTAATGCACGAGGTGTAACAGGCTTAAAAAACAGTGCTGGGAACGATGTGTATCCTCCTGTTAAGGGGCAGAAAGCTTACGGACATAGTGCTGTATCGAAGATGAAGAATATCTTTAATAAATTAGATAGTATTTCTATAGAAATAGATGGTAAGGATGTTCGTGGAAGTGATCTAACACTGGCACAAATTAATACACCAGAGGTTATAAAAAAACTTTGGAGTCCAGAATTAGGTGCGCTTAATCAATTTGGTAATTCTTTAAAGTATTCTGCATTTACAGATATAAGAGCGTTAAGTAATGTTGCTGATTTATCTGGTGCAGGAACTCTTAACACAGCGCCAAAGAAATTAGGGCAAGCTGCAGAAGGCTACTTTCATTCTAAAGAAAACAAAGCACGAGATATTATTGATCTTCCTCCAAGATTTCACAGAGCGTACATAAATGCATTAGCCAATTCTTCAAAGTCCCTAGGAAGAATGGATCAATTATTTGGTCTTTTAAAATACGAAACTGGTATGCGCTTAGAGGAAATGGGAAAGATAAGTATTAACGACATAGATTGGGATAAAGGACTAATAAATATTCCTGAATCAAAAACAGGCAATGTTGCTATTATGTTCTCTGACACAACAAGAGAAATTTTAGCAGAAATTGTAAGGGAACGAGATAATCATCAGAAGGTAGGAAGAATTAAAGACGGTTTTTTATTTCCAAATGGACACAGTACTCATAGCGATAAAATTAAGAATTATATGAGAAAAAAAGGAGTTCTAAATTTAGGAAGAGATTCTCTAACAGGAAATCCCAGAAACATAACAGTTCAGTTAGACTTTGCAGGATCTGAATCAAGAAATGCTCCATTTGAAACGAGAATGCTGCGTAACAATATGGAATCAATGGTGGGTGATTTTTCACCTATAGAAAGTAAGATGGTAACAGGCAGAGCAAGTCTTAGTGAAGCACAAAAATATGTAACTTCTGGTGAGGGACAAGAATATGGAAAACGTGCGCTGCGTATTTTGGAAAGCAGACGTGTAGGATACGCAAATTATATAAGTCCACAGGCTTATTTATCTGCTTTTGGAATAGGACCAGAGAAGTATATAGGACAGGTTTCCAACACTATTGATTCTATGGCTTTAACTTCTTTGAGAATACGGGACACTCTTGACGAAGTAGTTAAGACGGCAATCTCTATTATTCCTCCATTTGGCTTTGAAGAAGATGATTTTACTCCAAATTCCATTAAATCAGGAGCAGATAATATTCCAGGTCGTGCAAGTGCGGCTATGCATCCAGATAACATGCAGTCCATAGAAAAAAAGCCTAATTATGATAAGTTTAACAAAGTAGCCGTAGGTCTGACAAAGATGTTTCAGGAAGGAATATCTTCTGTTGAAGGAAAACTAAATACTTTAATTCAAGAGACTAAGATTGCAGTAGATAATCTTACTAGAAGAAATGCTATTTCTACAGGTAAAGGAGGAGCAGGGCGTGGATCAGGAGGAGGACGAGGTGGAGCGTTAAAAATACCAGCAGGAGCTACCTTAACTGCAGATGATGTACTAAGAAGCGGAGAATCTATAGATTGGTCTAGAAGTAATTTTTCAAGAGAAGATATTCTAAATATTCGACAAGCTGCAGTTTCGAGAGATCCTGAAAGAGTAAAGGAAGCTCTTAGTCAAGCTCATTCAAATTCACGAAGTAATTATAAGAAGACAGTTCAGAACCTTTTAAAAGGTGTGCAAGAAGGATCAGCTACTGCTTTAAAGACTTTAGACAATATTGCAAAAAACGACACTACACGAGGAATAATATCATTAGCGGCATACTTAGCCTCGTTTACAGGAGCTTTAGGAAAGACTGCTGCTGTTGGTAAAAAAGCACTTCTAGGTGAAGCAACTGCTGAAGTTGGGATACAGTCAGTTTTTGAACCTGGATCAATTGGTTCAAAAACTTCTGGAGATTTAACACAACTTTCACAAGATGAATTACTGCAGAAAATGCAGTCTGCCAGAGATGCTGAAGGTGGGTCAGAGCTTGACTATGGACGTTTTGGTAAAACGTATGGTGCTGCAGAAGTTATGGGAGGGCAACCCTTAGAAGGCATATCTCCAGCACCAGGAGCAAAAACTCAAGGCTTTGCCACTATGCCTGGAGCATTTAATCCTGATGTTGCAACTCCCTGGAATCCTCTTACACCTCTACCAAAACAGAAAGTATCCCATCAGCAGCTTCTTGAAGAAGAAGCAACTGGACGATACATGGACGATCTTAGAGACATAGAAAGCTCTGCAGCAAGCGAGGAAGCAAGAAAGTACGAATTGATGTCTGGCGCACCGCCACCAGAGCATGCAGAGGAATTTGGACAACAAATGACTGAAGGTTTTGCACAGAGTAAACAAGAAGCTCTGGATAAAAACAAGACATCTTTTATGAAAGAGTACGAAGATTATTTTAAACACATGCGTTATTAACCACTAAAACCCAAAGGAGGGTACACACTATGCCATACGGTAATCCACAAGCGTACAAATCTGGTTACATCATGGGCCAGATGAAGAAACATGGAGCAACGTCAGAAGTTGACGAGTCTGCTCTATATCGGGAAAAACTTGAGTTCTCACCTGGAACACAGAACGGTAAACTTACAGAATCCTTTCCAGCAGAGAGTGGAAGCAAACACATGGGTCAATCAGCCATGATTATGGCGGCTGACAAGCAAAAAGGTATTAACGGCTAACCTAGAGTACAGTATATGGCTGACCAATCTTTTCTGGACGAGAACAACGAGACTGTTGTAACTAACGAGACAGAAGGACTTATAGATCTAAATGATGATCGTGAGAATTACAACAGTATCATAGGAACTGTTAAGGCTCGCTTCTCAGATGCAGAGACAGGACGTAGAAACGATGAAACACGATGGCTCAAATCGTACAAGAACTATCGTGGTATCTATGACTCAACAACGCAGTATCGAGATAACGAGCGCAGTCAGGTCTTTATAAAGATTACCAAGACTAAAGTTCTTGCAGCCTATGGCCAGATTATAGACATACTCTTTGCTAATAATAAGTTTCCTATATCTGTTGACGCGACTCCGATGCCTGTCGGTATTGATCAGTTTGCCCATTTGTCTCAAGTACCTGTATCGCAAGATCCTGAAAAGGACATGTACGGTTTTAAAGGCGATGGGCAAGAGCTTCGACCAGGAGCTACTCAAGCGACACCACTGCAACAACAGCCGCAACAAGGACCAAAGGCAGCAGAACTTGGAGGATTAGCAGATAAGTACGAAGGAGCTAATCTTGCTTCTGGTCCTGGACGTATGGGAGAACCTCAGATTAGTCCTGCAGAAGAAGCTGCTCGTAATATGGAAAAGTGCATACATGATCAGCTACTCGATACTAATGCTGTTACCGTTCTTAGACATGCAATCTTTGAATGCTCCTTACTTGGTACAGGTATTATAAAGGGACCGTTTAACTACAGCAAGACAATTCATAACTGGGAAGAGGGACAATACAACCCAATGGATCGTACTGTTCCACGTATTGAAGCAGTTAGCTGTTGGGACTTTTATCCTGATCCCAGTGCGACCAACATAGGTGACGCAGATTACATCATACAGCGGCACAGGTTGAATAGGGAGCAAGTGCGTGATCTTTCAAAGCGTCCATTCTTTAATCAAGAGGCTATAGACAATGTTCTCCAAAGCGGTCCAAATTATGAAGAAAAGTACTATGAAACTACTCTCTACTCTAATGACGACGATCCGAATTATCAAGGAAGTCGTTTTGAAGTGTTTGAGTACTGGGGTACGCTGGACGCAAAGTTTGCTGAAGAACTTGGCGTCGAAGTTCCAAAGGAAGTAAAGCAGGGCGATGCTGTTCAGGTTAATATCTGGATCTCAGGCAATGATATACTACGCTTTGTTGCCAATCCGTTTATACCTGCACGAATACCCTACCAAGCTTTCCCCTATGAACTGAACCCCTACCAACTCTTTGGTGTAGGTGTTGCAGAAAATATGGAAGACAGCCAGATGCTGATGAATGGTCACATTCGTATGGCAATTGACAATCTCGCACTGGCTGGCAATCTGGTCTTCGACATTGACGAAACACAGCTTGTTCCTGGTCAGACAATGGACGTGTACCCTGGAAAGATCTTTAGACGACAGTCTGGTGTTACAGGCACAGCCGTAAACGCTATAAAGTTCCCCAGTACTGCTGGTGAGAATGTGCAGATGTTTGACAAGGCAAGACAACTTGCTGACGAGCAAACAGGAATACCTTCCATTGTACATGGACAAACTGGTGTTACAGGAACAGGACGTACTGCTGCAGGTCTAAGTATGTTAATGTCCAGCGCAGGACTAAGCATCAAGACGGTCATAAAGAATGTGGACGATTTCCTGCTCAAACCGCTTGGTGAAGCGTTCTTTCAGTGGAATATGCAATTCAACGAGCGCACACCAGAGAAGATAGGTGACTTGGAAATCAAACCCAAGGGAACCAGCGCAGTAATACAAAAGGAAGTACGCACTCAACGATTAACAGCTTTGCTCCAGACTGTTGCTAATCCGATGCTTGCACCATTTATAAAGATACCAAATCTGATTCGAGAGCTTGCAATAAGTCAAGACATGGACCCAGATGCTCTTGTTAACGATATAAATGATGCCGCAATATTCGCAGAAGTTTTAAAGGGGTTAATGCCAAATGATCAACAAGGAACAGGCGAAGAAGCTGCTGCCGCTGGCCAACAACCAACAGGCATGGGAAGCCCTGGAGGAGTACCTGCAGGAATTGGTCCTGGTGATGAGACAGCGGTTAGTGGTGGAGGAATCGGAGTTGGAAGTGCGCCGTCTCCAGGGGAAGCTGGCTTTACTGGAAATATTAACTAATCTTAAAGATGCAACAAACGCTACAATAAAGGCACATAAGGATGGCAGATCAATCTCTTGAAGATATTGCAACCCAGCTTGAAGCTGCTCTAGCAGCAGAAACAGGGACAACAGTACCTCCTGGAACAATTTCTCCTGTTGGAGTATTTGAACCATCAGGAAAAAGAAGGCTGTCCTGGCCTGAAATTATAAAGAAGATTCAGGAAGGTGTAGGATTAGCTGAAACTGATATACTTCCCAACATTCCAGGAGGGTTTGCCGCTCCAGCCTTTTTCAGAGCAGGAGTTTCTTCAGGGTTTCTTCCATCTGGTGCAACTACTTTTACGCAAGCTCCTTTTACTGAAGGGTTTGCAAATAGAATGGCAATTGCTCAAGGATTAGTACCAGCTACTACAGCCACTACTGAACCTGCTGCAACATCTGCAGTATCCACTACTCCTACTGCTAGTCAACAGGGAGGATTTGCAAGAACTGCAACTGCAGCAAATCAACCCACAGATGCAGATGAACATGATCTAAAGTACGGAACAGGAGCGCCTGGACCTGCAACAATTCCAGGTAAAAAAATTAGTTTTTTGGAATTTCTTGCTACAGCACTTCTTCCCTTTGGGGGAGGAGGTGCAGCACTAGGCACTCTTGGAAGTGATCTAAAAGCCTATATGTCTGGAGAGACAGATCTGTTTATGGATCTTTCTACAGCGGAACCAGAATTAATACAAGGATGGTACAACAGAGGTGAATTTGGTGATTTAAATACAGAAAGAGGCCGAAAGCAAGCAGATAATGTTTTAAGACTATATGCAACAGGAGAAAGACATTTTACATTTGGCGGTGAACTCGCTGATCCCTTAACAGGTAGAAAGTACAATCCAGACGATTTGATGGACAGGGATGAAGCATACTATATGAAAATGTTGGAAGAAGGGGATGATCAAAAGCAGAAAAAGAAATGGCCTTGGGAAATTTTTATAGAAGACATGTTTGGTGATGGAGAAGAAACAGGCATATCATCTAGAACCTTCAAAGAGGGATATAACAAAGACGGAACCTATACAAATAAATTTGGTAAAGTAACAGCAATGGGAGATTGGTATGTCTTTGAAGATTTAATTAGAACTAATCCAGAACTTGCACATCAAGTAATTCAAGCACGAGGTCGAGGTGGTTTTTTTGGAATAGATCCAGTATTGTACGATAGAACTAAAGCAGCCTATGCACAATGGTTGGCAAATAATAAAACAAGTGACGATAGCGGTAAAGATACAACAACGACAGGTGGAAAACCAAAACAAATATGGGATAGGCTAGATGAGCAACTTCCGTTTGGGGATATTCCAGGACAAATGCCTACACATCCTACCAGACATTCAACGGATGGATATTCTCCAACGCCTGTATGGGCACCATTTTTAGATCCTACATATAGACATGAACAAGGGCTAATAGCAGCACAGCGTCAAGCAGGAGTAGATGCAATGCGTTTAGATTCTGAGAAGGCTGCATCAGAAAGAGGATTTTATGAATGGCCTTATGAATCTGAAAGTAAAGAAGCCAAAGATGCTCTAGAGAGATATAACAATTGGCTGAGTACTCCAGGAATCAATGCACGTGATACAGAAGATAGAGAAGATAGGGAAGGTACAGGAGATCCTGCAGATGACAGATTTCAAGACGCAGTATCAACAGGACGAAATCTAGGTCTAGACATAGGAACAGGAAGAAGAGCAGATCCTTGGGCTACGGCTCGTGGTCCTCAAGCTGTAGACGTTCCAGGTACTACTCCAGAAGCATTCCCACCAGATTACTACGGCGGTACAGTAGATCCAGGTAGTGGAGCTATTCCTGGAGTTCTTACCTCTAGTGTTGGCCCAAGGGAAGGGATAACGGCTGCTGAAGCTTCTCGAAGACAACAAATAGCTGGTGCTTCCACAATAACACCCACACCAATTGGCGAAACAAGGTCGCTTGTTCAAAACTACCCAGACGTTATGGCGCAAAGAATAGCTTATCAGAGAGATTTACTAGCAAATCAACGATTATCTCGCGCTCCTTCATTCTTTACTTACCCAGAAGGTCAAAGTTCTGCACAACAAGCCATAGACAAAGCTTCCCTAGGCACATCTGATTGGGATGATTTTTATGGACGACCAGATGATATAACGTCTGCTCCTCCTGTTAAACAACACGCAACACTTCCTAATGTTTCAGTTATAGATGCTGCACGAATTGCAAAGACACAGGCTATGACTTATCCACCAGCAGACACAGGTGATCAAACAATACATGATCCAGCAGGTACTGCAACAACAGGCTATGAAGATATGGGATTAGATGATTTTTATGGAGAAGATCAAGGTTATCATGGAGGGGATACAGGCTATGAAGGAGGTTTTAGTGCTTGGCAAAGCGGTGGTCAGATAGGTATGCAAGAAGGTGGAATGCCAATGCCACCACAACAAGGTGGAATGGCTCCACCAATGCAGCAACCACAAGCTCCTGCACAGGGTGTAGACACAGATATAGCTAATCTTGGTTTAGTATCAGATCAAGGTGCAGCACAACCTCAAAACGGTGGAGAACAATCCGTACAGGACGATGTTGCAATGCAAGCCAATGAGGGTGATTACATTCTTCCATATGAGACAGTCCTTCTTACTGGCCTTAATCAATTAAACAGGTACGCTCGTGAAGCAATACAACTTGCTATGGAGAACAATATAAGTTTGCAGGGAACAGACCTAGATCCTACAGATGACGTTCCTATCAAGGTAAGCAACTACGAATACCACATTCCAAAGGTTCTTGTTCCGTTCTTTGGAGGTGGCAAGAAATACCTCGATAAGATAAGGGAAGAAGGTCTTGCACTTCGTAGCCGTCTTGAAGAAGAGAAAGAACCTTCCATGCAGGAACAGCAACCTATGCCACAGGAACAGCAACTAGCTTCTGCTGCTGCACCACCAGAACCTCAGATGCCTATGATGCAGACAGGTGGTTTTGTTACTGATCCAAATGAGGGACTACAACCAACACCAACAACAGAAGCAGTTCTGGAAGGTGATATATCACAACAAACTACAGCTTATAACCAGTTACAAGCACTGAAACGTGCGGAGAAGACACAGCAGCAACCTCCAATGGTAGATCCTACAGGTAAAGTTGTTCCACAGGGTTTTGCAGCACCACAGGGTTATTTTGATGGTGGTGGAGTAGACCCAAAACATGCAGCAGTATTGAGAGAGCAAGAAAAAGAGACATTAAGAGGATTAAAAGACTTTCAACAATTAGCATTTCTAGGAAATTTAGAATCCTCTAATCTAGAAGAACAAATAGCATATATGTGGACAGTACCAAATAGAATGGAACATAAAAGTTTTCCAAATAAAGCATCTGATGTAATATTTCAAGATAATGCGTATTCTCCATTGAAGCATATGGCTTCTGAAGCAAGAGCTAAAAATTGGGAACGAGGTGTTTCAGCCGTTAAATTTGGAGATGATAAATTTGCAGAACTACAAAAAATATCAAAGGATATCTTAGGAAAACGTGCAGTAGATCCAACATTTGGAGCCATTTATGCTATTAATCAGAAACAGTACAATCTTTATCAAAGGGATAAAGAAAAAGGAACACCAGGGTATGTCGCAAAAGCTATTCCTGATCATTTAAATAATGCAATTTTAAAGGCAAAAGGACTTCCTGAAGTATATAAAACAGTAACAATAGGCAAAACTGATTTTTATGCGGAAAAACCTAAGAAACAAAAGGTAGCTGTGGAATCGGGTTCTGAATACACGCCTCCTCCAGAAGAGGAAACTATGCGCCAAGAACAAACGCATTACGAAGATACTCTTAGTACCGCTGGAATAAATCCTGATGAATATCAAGGAGCCATGATGTAAATAATGCGAATACGTGCTGAATTTATAGAGTACATAAAGCGTGTTGAGAATGGCAGCAAGGTTGGTTACGACAGTGGCGTATGGAGTCCACATGCTTCACCAGAAGGCGGCAACGATACAATCGGCTACGGTCATAAATTACGTAACGATGAAGAATGGATGCAAGCTGGTGTTCCAGATGAACACATAGAGAATCTGCTTCTAAATGATATAATAAAAGCAGCAGAAGGCGCAGGTGAAGTAATTAACGAGTACGGCAGTGGAGACTTTGACGATCTCTGTCAATACTGCCAGGAAATGTTTACTGATTTTGTTTTTAACCTTGGTCCTAATGGCCTACGGCGCTTTCCCAAGTTCGTAGATGCCTCATTAAACCATGACACTGCAACAATGAAACAAGAATATAAGCGTTATTATCGTGACGGTTCTGGCGCTGTAAAAGAATTGGAACATCGCAACCAAGAGTTCGCAAACATGTTCCTTTAAAAGACAATGGCCACCTGGATAACGCTGTGTTGTTCGGCCCCATTGCTAACCTGCCGATGGCTACCCATACCTAGTATGGCACCACGAAAGAGAGGGTAAAAATGACTGTCCGTAATGAAGGTGAAACTTTTGACGGTGACGACGAAGAAGAACTAGAGCCTACCCCATACGAGAATGAGTATAGGCAAAGTTTAGGAGATCCAGACGACGACGAAGAGATTGAAGACCCCATTGATATGGTTACTCCGAAATCTCCCAAGAAAGGTCTGGCTGAGAAGAGAAAAGACGCTAGTGCGTCTGATACCCATGACTACAAGAAACGTTATGGAGACTTGAAGAAGCACTACGATACAAAGCTAAACGAGTGGAAGCAAAATCAAGAGCTTCTGGAAGCAAAACTTCAAATGGCAGAAAACTCTACTGACTTACCAACGCTGCCCAAAACTGAAGAGGAACTTACAGAATTTCGTGAAAAGTATCCAGACGTTTACGATGTAGTCGAAACTATCTCCGCTTTGAAAGCTAGTGATCGAGTACGAGAAATTGAAACTAAACTTGATGATCTAAAGGTAAAGGAGCAGGAAGCAATTGTTCAAACTGCTGAACAAGAGCTAATTAGTTTGCACTCTGACTTTGGAGAACTCAAGGAAAGTGAAGATTTTCTTACCTGGCTCGATGACCAGCATCCTAATATCTCTGACGGTATTTATAAAAACAATACCGATGCTCAATGGGCCGCAAGAGTTGTTGATTTGTATAAATCTGATAAAGGGACTACTTCTAAAACGAGGTCAAAGCAGAGATCCAAAGCTACAAGGTCAAAGGCTGCTCCTAAAAAGAGTGCTGCTGAAGCTGTTACAAAGACCAAACAAAGACGGTACATTGAAGAGCTTCAGGACGACAATAAGGTTTGGACTGTGCAGGAGATTTCAAGACTTAAACCC
>VTLG01006483.1_pt1 | contig 14135 bp, 14 predicted proteins | sample 4694571 | NCBI WGS metagenome assembly VTLG01 (sample SAMN12604809, study PRJNA352737) | marine metagenome | biome: ENVO:00000447; feature: ENVO:00000209|ENVO:00000569|ENVO:01000036; material: ENVO:00002151; isolation source: viral sequences binned using virsorter ...
CTTCTGCTTCCTCTATACTATCAAATAAAGGTAATTCTATGCCATCTGTTACCATAGTACCTACTTTTGCTAAATCTTCTCTTACTTCTATTTCTTCATCAATAGGTGCTAATCCTAATTCCTCTCTAATCTCATCTTGTGACATTACAGCTTTAAGATCTTCGCTAGTAAATTCTAATGTGATAGGCTTAATTTGTATAAAGCTTACAGGCATATCCATATTATTTACTCTAAATATTTTTCTTAATACTTTAATTAAATGATCTTGGAATGGTTTTACCACCGTATTGAGATAATAATTTGCAGCGGCATTAAGCTCATCTACATTTGATCCTAATCCTGTATCATTTTTTATACCCATTAACATTGGACTGGTAACACGATGTCCTGTTAAAATGTTCTGAACCAAAAGCTCTTGCAAAGCTAAATATTGCTTATCAGCATTAGTCATAGATATAGGAGTAATTTCAGGCGTTCTGTTTCTATCATCGCTGAACGTGAGTACGAACTTTCCACTGTTATCAGCACCTGTAAATTTTTGTTTTAAGCTATGCTCAATTGCTAGTCTTTCCTCTTGTGTAGGAACTCCATTTGCAAAGGAAATAAAATAAGATCCACTGAAGCCATTAGATATATTGTTTAGATGAAACTCTGCAACACGTTGATCTACAAGCGCCCAGTTGTTTGCAGCTAAATAATCAGGAGTATGATATACTTGCATATTAGGAGAATATAAGCCACTATATAATATTTGATTAGGACTTGTTCTGTCTTTTAAATTAAATGCAGGTACAAAATGTGGTTTATTTATTCTTGTATTTGACCAGTCTGCTGAAACAAAATATCCTGGAACTTTACCAAATTCATTAGGTCTAGCTGAACGGATCTTCTCCACAGGAACGTGATAGATTTCACTGATTTCCGTACGGTCGTTTGACCATACGACGTTAATAGCAAACGCTCCTTGTAGCTTAAAATCAAAGGCTAATTTTTTTATTATTTCATGTAAATTTTCATCATGATTAGGATGTGCCATGAATTTTTTTAGCTTTACTAAAGCATCTAAATTTCTTTCATCCTCATTATCGATAATTAAATCTTCACCCCCTATCATTTCAGCAGTAGCATTTATTATCGCCGCATGAGTAGACGAGTTGTAATAAAGATCAATAAGAAACTGCGGATAGAGGTTGCGCCAGTCATCAGTGCCGTATTCAATGTAATCCTTGCCTCGCACTTCTTGTACTATTGGTGCTGTTGATGTTTCTAAATTTACTGATAATATATTTTCCATAATTAATCTTCTTGTGTCCATTCAGGACTATCTAATATTTCCATGATTTGTTCATAGTCATAAATTCTTTTGCTCTCTAAAAAACTAGGTGTATCTCCATCAAATTTTAGCAACGCTAGGCTTCTATCATTATTATATCTTAAAGTATCCTCAGATGTTTCTAATACTTGATTAAAATCTACATTTGCTACCTCTTCTGCTAATATTGTTACGTATTTCATATTAATTGTTTGTAGGTGTTACTATTGACCATGTTGGTGTATTAACTAATGTACCATTTTTAGCATTACCACTATTATCAAAAGCTGTAGTTCCTGATCCTGCTTCTAATCTATAATACCCAACTAAACCTGCCATATTAGATATGTCCATAGGATAAAAATTTGTAGCTACAGCATTTGATCTGTTTTGTATAAATTGCATGTCTGCTAAACTTAATACACTTGTAAATATAGCCACATTAGACAAGTAACCTTTATAAAAGCCACCGTCTGTAAGGTTTTGCCCTAAGTCAGCTTGTGATAAAGTACCACTCCAAGTACCTAAGCCTGTAGTTGTAGCTTTTAATTGTCCATCTAAATACAATTTTAATTCATCTGCTTCTGCACTCCATGTTGCTCCAATATGATGCCACTCTCCATCACCCTCTATTGCTTCACTTGTAACAGCAGTTTTGGTTGTACCTCCTGCTTTGTAAGCAGTTCTAAGTTCATTAGCTGATGCATGATAAAGTACATTTACATAGTTGTTAGAATCTACTTTAGCTCTAAAGATATTACCTGTACTTGATACAGTAGATAACTTTGCCCACAATGATACGCTACCTGCTGCTCCATTTATAGAAGATGCTACAGCGTCTATAGTTACACTTTCATCTGTTCCATTGAATAACAAGGAAAACGTATCAAAGTCTTTCCTATTAGTTTCTAATGTTGATCCTTGTAGTAATCCTAGCATTACAGTATATCTTCATAATAACATAAAGCAACTCCACTTGTTAAAGTTATTGCAGTAACGTTTAGAAAGATAGTCGTGCCTGCAGGTATGGTGGTATGCAGATTAGATATTGCACTACCTGTTGCCCCTGTTACATTAGCTGCTGCTATACTTGCAACAACAGATGTTACTGGAAAATGTACAGCATAATAGTTTTTTCCTGTCATTGCTGTAGTAGCTATAACATCACATCTGTGTTTTCCTAACTGCTCTCTTAATAATTCATTATTGTTTTCTATAGGCATAATTTAATTTTTTATTGTCCGTAATATATATAATTTGATTCCTCAGGTCTAGTTCTTTGTGTATATTGTACTTGCTCTTCACCTACTTTTTCAGCTACATATAATTTTCCTAACTCTACTCTTCCTTGTACTATACCATTAGCATCTGCAACTGGCAATGTCTGTGTTTCTTTAATAGGAGCTGTGTCTGTTGTTAATGTAGGACTACCTACCCAACTTACTTCGTATATCTCATACTTCCAATATCCATTAGGAACTAAATTAACATTGCCTGCTAATGTATTAGCTGCGCTGTCTGCTGTTGTAGTGTGATTCCAAGTAAAATATGTATATCTATCATAAACTGCTTGTGTTAAGCCATAAACATACTTTACAGCCTTACTCATTTCATTTGTTAATTTACATAAGTATCTTATTTTAGCAGTAGTAACTGCTGTATTGATCCTATACTCTTCTGTCGTAGTATAACATTGTACTGTTGAACCATAAACTGCTTGTATCATAATATATAATAGAAATGAACTTAAAATATTTGCAATATAAAAGAAAAGAGTGGCAATATTACCACTCTAATCAAGAAATATATGAAAACTACAAATAATTTTAAGATGTTACTATGGAATTATATGTAAATGCTGCATTGTCTAATGGTGTTGTAGTATAATCTGCAACCATAGGCATAGGATCAACCTCCTGCCCATCAAATGTCCAATCGTATCCGTTCATATCCCCAAATGCAGCGCCAGTAACGTTTGTTCCTGCATTTAGCAATAATCCATTAACTCTTCCTAAGCATAATATTTTATCATGTGTTGTACCTTCTACTAATTCATTCATTTGTACAAAAACTAATAATCTATTTGCTGCTAAAAGTTTAATTTGATTTTGATCTTCTTTTGTTAATCTGTGTAGCTTAATGTTAAGACTTTGAGCATAAAATATAGTACCATTTTCAACCGATCCAGTAATAGTTTCTGTAACAGATCCTGTACCACGAGGCAATTTATATCTGTATATATCATCTCCTGAACCTAAATCAAAATCAGTCAATTCACCTGAAGATACAGCAGTGCTTGTTAATTCGCTATGTTGTGCGAAATAAACAAACTTTATTCCTCCTACTGATTCTCTACAAGTTATATTTCTTCCTTTTGTTAAATTACAAGGCATAGTATTATGTTTTTAAGTTAAAAGAGTAGAGGCTTTTACACCTCTACCTTAATTTATTTATGATTGTCTTACAATGTCAGCTCCTACTCCTGTTTGAACTCCTGCAGAATATCTCGCTACTAAACGCATGTTGTCGCTGCCATCAAGAGCGGACATGTCCATTAAAGTAATTCTAGTATGATCCGAAAGTAGATCCGTACCAAAGAACATGTTTGACTTCTCTGCTGCAATTACTTGATTATCAGCCATACCTGGACAAACTGCGATTTTATAACCCTCGAATACAGGCTCATAGTCACCATTCATGTTGTATGCATTAACATATCCTAATGTAGATACTGCTGAAATATAGTAAGCATAAGTCTTATTGTTCATGTATATATGTAAATCTTCTTTACCTAAGATTGGTGAAATATTATCAGCCATATCTTTAGTTAAAGTTTGTAAATTTGCAATAATATTAGCTGCTGAATAAGCTGCTGATGCTGAAGATTGTATTACTGTAGCATCAACTCCTGGTAATAATAAACCAGTTACTGCTCCTACGAATCCATTGAATTTTCCTGCTACTGCAGTACCTTCCCAGATGCTTTCCTCAGTTGCTTGTGCTATAATCTCACCCATGTAAGAAATTACATAGTCATCAAAAGATGCTGGTGGTGGTGCTCCTGCTCCTGCTCTCATTTGCATCGCCTCCCATGAATCTAGCAAAGTTTTTTTGCAAAGATCTAAATTGATTTGTAAATTCTTAGGCTCAAGAACTTTTTCAGTAAGTGCTAATGTACCTGCATCTGTGAAATCGCACGTAGCATCTGCAACCACTGCTGATCCTGCCATACGTTGTATATTGCTTTTATACTTGATATTTTCCATTATTGTCAAGTAGTCTAATGACTTCGCTTCTTTTAAAGCGGCGCTGATGTAAAATCCCGCTGCTTTACCTGCGTAGTTCGATGTTGTGGTAAACGCCATTTTTAAATTGTTTTAATTATTATTTATTTAAGTTATATAAAAATCTTTCTTGTTTAGAAAGTTTGTTGTATTCTTTTCTGCTTAATACAGGTTTTTCTGTACTAAATTTATTTGCTGTAACAGGTGCATCAGCAGGTGCTTTTGCTAATTCTGTTTTTAGTTTTTCATTTTCAGCTTTAATTGCTTCAACCTCTTCTGCTGTAAATTCAACAACCTCAGTTGTCTTAGTTGTTACTGTTTTAGGACTATCTGATTTTTCTTCATCAGTAGTTTCTTCTGACATTTCTTCAACATCACCAGTTTCTCCTATTTCTCTTTTAAGATCTGATACTGCATCTTCAAGGTTTTTAATTCTTTTTTCCATTCCTTCCCAATCAGCAACATCTGCTTCCTCATCGTACTCATCATCCTCCTTAGCTAAATCTTCAGTCATTTCTTCTTTCTCATCCTCAGCCTCTTCTCTCTCTTCCGTTTCACTTTCAATGACCTCACTCACTACGCCTTCCACTTCAACTCTAAAGCTTAAACCTGTATCTACTTTATAAGTACCGATAGGAAGAGGTATAGTCGTGCCATCCTCTGTTAAAACGCTTATATCAACGCCTTGTTCTAACTCCTCAGCAGTTGAAACTAAAATTGTACCATCATCTGTTTTTGCTTGCCACCCTAACTTGATTTCATCCTCTTTTTTATCAAGACCTAGTGCAACTAATATTTGTTCTTTTAAATCCATAGTAAGTTCTTTTTTAATATAATAGAATTGTTAATTATTTATTTGATTTTTGATTTTCTTGCAATATCTCATTTAAAGCTTTTAAAATTTCTTCATCAGTAGGTTGTCTTTCAGACATTTTTTGCATTTTATCTACGAAATATCCCTCGATGCTTAAACCTTTTAATTCGCCCTCTTTGATTTTTTCCCATAAAGCATCATTATTAATTTTCATCTTAACAAACCATGTTCCATTAGGCAAATCATATCCATATAATTTAGACTTATCTTGATCACCTTCTTTTATCCAACTTTCTACTGTTAAAACGCCTGATACTCTATCTTTATGCTGATATGTAGCCTTATGATGGTTGTTATGTTTTAAATATAATTCTGATGCGTGCCTTACTGTTTCAGGACTAAAATACACGTAGTATTCTGAATCTGTATTAGGATCATATCTGAATATTTGCTTATTAGGAATAAGAGCAGGACTAACTAACATCCTTTTTTCTTCATCTATTTTTGCAAATGTTAGATTGTTTTTTTCTTTACCAAAGTATACAAAATCTTGCTCAATAGCAGGATTAGTAACTAAGCTTATTGCATCTATTGCTAATTCTTCTGAATCATCTGCAATAACTAATTCTACAATTTTAGTTATTTTGTCCATAACTGTTTCCTCATATTTATAAGGATTAGCAGCTTCACATTCTGATTTAGTTGCATATTTACATTCTCCTGTGGTTCCCCACTTATATTGTCCGTCTGTACATTGTTTGCATGGCATAATATATAATATATTTAATTAATATTTATTTGATTTTTAAATTGTAGCTCTCCTTCTAATATTTGCTAATTGGTTTTGACTTGATGTCATTTCATCAGTTAATACAAATGCTTGTAATGGTGATTGCTCTGCTTGTGTACCTGTTAAATTAAAGTTTCCACTAAACATCTCTGTTGTAGGTTCTGCATTAGCCATAGATCCTCCTCCTGTTCCTCCTGCCCCTGGTATATCTACCTCCATAATTCTCCTAACATTAGACAAACCTTGTAATATAATAGCTGCTGCTGCTACAGGTCCAACCATACCACCTTGTTCTAAAGCTTTATTTGCTCCTGCATATGTACTCATAATTGCTCCTGCTACGGCTAATCCTTTATTATCATTAGCTAATCCTGCCATTGCTGTAGCTAAAGTTCCTAATGCTGCTGCTTGATCTGCTGCTGTTTCTTCTGCTAATTTTACTTCTTTTTTAGCTGATACCTTGTTTTTTAATTCTTCTTGCTTCCTGAATTTATCTTTTATTTGCTGAATTCTCCCCTCCATTGCTTCAGTTAAATCTGTATGCCTTGTGTAGTATTGTTGTTCCTCTTCACTAAGGCTATTATAGTATTGCTCTGCTGCATGTATTTCTGCAAAATATTTATCAATTACCTCATTTATTTCTCTTTGTTGTGCTGACACTAAAGAGTCATAATATTCATCCAAAAGCTCCTGCTGTTTATCATTCATAGCAATTAGTCTATCCATCTCTTCTTTATCTCTTTGTATTCTTTCTGCTGCTAATTCTCTTTCTAATGTATTTACCTCCGTTATTACTCTCCTCCTTAATCTTGCTTGTGCTGTAATAACCTCTGTAACTGCCGCTTTTGCTTCTGCTAAATTTCTCTCATCTTCTGCCATATTTTCACTTTGTTCCAATTCCAATTCTAAATGATCTCTCCTTAACTTTGCCATTCTTAATTCTTCTGCTGTTGCTTCTTTTTCTAAGTCTAGTGATCTTTTTAATTGTTTTAGTCTTTCTTCTGCACTTTTAGTTTCATCTTCTGCTGCTAATCTTGCCTTTTCTATCGCTTGCCTTGTTTTAGCTTTTTGCACAATAAAAGCATCCTCATCTTTCCTTAATTGTTCTCTAGCTTCTACCAAATCCATCATTACCACAACTTCTGTTTTTGCTTCCTCCACTACACCTTTAAATGCATCTTGTAATATTTGAGCGCCTTCTGAGAATTTACCCTCAAAAAATATCATGGATAATCCTTCTCCTAATGATGAAAATCTATCAATTAAAACATTTGCTATTGCTCCTATTCCCTCAAATGCTTTTTTAAGTTTTACAGCACCTCGTTGTGTATTAGTTAAGAATGAGACCAATGATCCAAATGCTACTAATAAAGCACCAATACCTGTACTTATTAATCCTGCTTTTATAGTTCCAAACATCATTTTAGCCATAGGTATTACTCTACCCATTGCAGCTCTTACACCATTTAAAGAAACGCCCATAAATGTAAAACTAGTAATAGCGCCTTGCGCCTCCTTATTTACATTATCCATTTCATTACCAAAATTCTTTGCGTCTTTAGTAGCTCCTTTGATATTTGTATTGATATTATAGTTTAAAGTTTGTGTTGACATAATTTATATTTTAAAATGTTGCAGCGTTAGTTGCGTTCTCATAAAGATTAACACTAGCTGACCATGATATATTTACATTAGTTGTTCCATTAACTAGAACCCTTAATAATCCTGTTCCTCCTACATCCATAACTGCTGTACCAGTTGTACCATTACTCGCTATAGTTGTTTGACTTTGTGTAAGTGTTTCTACATCTGAATTGTTGTTTAATACAGCACCTGTAATTTTTATGACTTTATAATGACCAGCAGTACCTGATGAACCACCTGTTACTAATGCTGTAACAAATACCTCAAATGCTGTTATCGAATTTTTCTGTAACCCTATACTATTAACTTCATCTCCTTGTGTTGTTAATAAGGTATCAGCATTATTTGTAGTTTTATTACTTACTTGTACAAAAGATTGTTGCAATAATCCTTGTGTAGAATTAAAACCTCCTCCTCCTATTAATACTTCTCCTTGTCTTAATGCCTTACCCATTTTACCACCTATTATAGATGTATTATCCAAAGCATCTGATATAATATGAGATTCGCCACTTATAAAACAATTAGTATTGTTACCTATAGCTAAATTACTTTCGCCATTTAGTATAGTATTTTCTGTTTCTCTTCCTGTTTCTCCTCCTGAATCTATATTTGTAGTATTTCCAAATTGCTTTAATAAATTATAATTAAAACTAAATGCCTGGCAAGTTCCAGTAGCTTTGTTAAATTTGTATCCATATGCTTCACATGTTTGTTGGTTTGCTCTTAAATAATTTGTAGTATCATCAGTAAATAAGACTTCGCCTAGTGGCGTAATCTCGTATGGTTTTATTTCATATCCTTTTATATAATCCATTATGGTATTAGTATTAGTTCAACTGTTGCTAGTGAATTAGGTTTGTAGTCTATTTTATTACATCTATAGTGTCTGTTTCTGATCATTACAAGATCATAGAATTTAAATGTATTAATATCAGCAGGAGATAAATTCATTTTTAAAATTACTTTTTTTGTATCAGGATTGTATAATGTAGAGTAATATGTCTGCCAATATACATTAAATAGATTCTCAATAGATGGTGCACCTAGTCCTACAGTTTGTAATGTTTCAAAATTATAATCTATTGTAGATATAGCGCTAGGCACATCTTTTGTGTGAGAAAACATGCCATATGTACCTGTCTGTGCTGCTGATTCTCCATTTTGAGCAGGTATATAGTAAGTAGTTGTATTCATTGTACGCTCTCCTACATCATATAAGATTCTAGGCATACTATCATAAGATTCAAAGACATTTGTATATTGATTTCCTGAGTAAATATTAGGAGTAATAAATTCAGCTAAATTTTGATGTATAGGTCGCATTACAGTAGCTGCAAATGGAGAGGCTATCACCTCTTCTGTATCCATTAATGCATTAGTTTCATAATTTATCCTATATGCGCCACCATATTCCTTTGTAACTGTATTTTTATATAAAACACTAGCAAAGTCATTTTCATCATATTCATATTTAACTACTAATTCCTTTTTTAAGTCTGTTAACGGTTGTAGCTTAATTTCTGTACTATCTACTTTATCTGTCCAATATCTTGTTGTGGCATCAGAATTATTAACGAATATATCATTATATGTTTCTATTATAATATTATTTGAATTTTCAGGATCTTCCAAGGCTACTGCATTAAACATTTTCATAATACCTTTTAGAAAATCAGCTTGTGATATGTCTCCTCTTTGTGTAGTTAATAAACCTCCTTTTAGTGTTGTTTGTGTAGTAACTGTCCAATTGGTTCTTACACGAGTAGTTAAATCTTGAAATGATGCATCCCATTGTTGAGTTGTTGCTATACCTCCTGAAAATTGTGTATTTTTAAATTCTGCCCATAATTTATCACCTGTATTTAATGTAACAGAAAAATCGCCTTGCCAATCTAAATACCTTGGATCAGTTGCAGATGTAGCTTGAAAATTATAATATGACAATTGCTCATAAGATTCAAAGGATCCATCTGTTCTTTCTACTCTCCATCTAGCAAAACAATCAGCGCCTACTGCTGCATTAGAATTTTTAAAAGAAAAATAGTAGTCTATTTCATATATTTCTACATCTGTTGTTGCTGTTAAAATATAGGTACTATCATCATAATTAGGTGGTGTAGTGTAGCCTCCATCTGCTAATTCTGTTTTACATTGCCTTAATTTAGTATATGTTGCTATAGCAAAATTAGAGCCACCACATTCTATTCTATGCCAAGCTGATGAAAATTCAGTATTAGCTATAATACCTGGCATTGTACCTGATCCCCAACTAAAGTCCATGTATAGTTTCTTAAAATCAACATCATCAAACAAAGTAGATGAAAAAGTGTAGGAAGAATTAGCAAATATATTATCTAATAAATATCTTACATTTATCCAAGGTCTAAATGCATCTTCTAATTTTTCTAATTGTGGAAAACCTCCTGTACCAGCACTAGCAGTAGTTGCTTTTTGAATATTTCCTACCCAATTACAAAATGGATATTTTAACACCTGTGTTCTTGTAGCTCCTTCTACTCCTGCAAATGATCCTGCAGGTAATGGATTAGTTAATAGCAAACCAGTTGATCCCCATGAATCTTGTATGTTTGATCTTACATAACTATGCTCTAATTCTTCTAAAGCAGTTAAGTTGCCAATTGTTCTTTCTTTTATTTCATCAATCAAACTAATAGTTTTACAGTATAAGTTTACACTATAACTTGTTTGATTATCTTTTGTAAGTATATCTGTTAATTGTAAATATCCATCAAATATTGTAAATGAATCTTGTTTTAACACAGCTTTAGTTTGTGCATAAGGGTTAAAACTAATTCCTGAATAGGTTCTTGTAACATCAAATATATTACTAAATATTTTATTGTTACGCTTAGTAGCAGGTAAGTCAAATGACTTGGAATAGCTTTGTATTTTTTCATCAAATTTAGTAAAATCATCTATACTAAGACTTAATGGAATATCCTCATCCTCATATAGATCAACTATTACTTGCCCATCTCTTAAATCTGTAAAAACGCTATTGTTTATTTGTAATATGTGATCTTTGACACTAATTTCACTTATAGTAAGTCTAGTACCATCATCATTAATATATGATATACCTAAAATTTGTGTTGATGCTAATGCTGTAAATTTTAAAGTTGTTTCTGTTACATTAGATGTAGTAGGATTATTATTAGGAGCAATAATAGGTATATTTCCATTAGCATCTGTGAAATTATCTGTACCTATTAATATAAAACCTCCTGCTGCTGCTGAGTGTGTGATAGTTAGATCATATTCATTACCTGCGATTAAATTACATAAAGTCTGATAAATTCCGCTATATGAATCACCACCAGTTCCTGAATCTAATACCATAGCATTTAAACTGCTTGTAGGAGCATCTGCTGTTGTCCATGGACTACCATTTGTACTATACCCACGCCACAATCCTATTGTAGATGGTGCGTTTGTAAGTCTGTCTGCTAAAGGATCAGATGCTGTAGTATTAGATACTGTATCAATACCTGCACTAAAATTAGAATCAGCTACATACTCCAATATATTAGCAGTTGCAATTGAGGAGAATTGTCCTTGATAATTTTGTGGATATAATATTAGTTGTACACTCATGCTTTGTGTGTTCTTTTCATTTTAGACTTTTCTATATTAAACATATAAGAAATTTTCTTATCGTTTTCTATCGTTTTTCTAGTGTATGATGCATCAGTAATAGTAACAGGTTCTATATATCTATTTGTTACAGTTTCAGATGTATCTGTTTGAAATTCTTTAACTATATAAACTTCTAAACTATTATTTAATTCCTCAAACCATATAGCCTCTTCTTCGTTTATAAAATCTGTACTTATTCTTATTCTTTCTGTATTATTTGTAATAAAATTCTTTTTGCCTCCTTGATACCCATTAGTTGTAAATACATTGTTGTTCCAATTACCATGTAATTGATTGTATGATACTCTATTTGTAGAAATAGTTCTTACAGATTTCATTCTAAATGTATAATAATCCCATGTACCCCATTGATTCAACCAACATAATCTTACAGCTTCATATCCTAAACAGGCATTAGATACAATATTAAATGTATATAATTGACTAATAAGAGCACCACTATCATCTTTAGCTTGTAAAGTATAATAGCTTACATTTGCTTTGTGTGTGTTCCAGTCTGCATATGTACTAGGTTTTACTATATAACCTCCATCAAAATTAGCAGGAAATGCTCCAAAGTACATTAGATTTCTATTACTTCTACTACTGTTTGTAGTTTGTCCTCCATTTGTCCAATTTTGATTTACATTTATGTCTGATCCTAATTGTGCACCTGCACTATTATATAATTTTATAGTAATACGATTTACCTTATTTACAGTAGCTGATCCTGATCCTACTTCTGGAAAGAAATTTAAAAAAGGCATTGTGCCATAGTCTGTAAGTCTTGCATATTGTGTTGTAGGTGCATTACTTAAAAATTTACTATCTGTATCATTCATATATAGATTGGCAGTATCCATATTGAATCCATAATTATAATTATTTAAAGTAAGTACATTATCAGGTTGTAGCATACCATTAAAGATGGTAAATTCTACACTATTTTCTTTTGTAGTAGTATCTTCTGTTACAGCGCCAGTAGCTGTTTCACTATATTCCAAACTAAATGTTACTTGAAAATGCTTTACAGAATTATTATTTGTACTTAATATATCTATTAAATGTACAGGATGTGGTGTATTTTCGCTATAATCAACACCCTTATATGTACTTGCTTCGCCATATGTAGTTCCATTAAAATCAGGACTAACATAATTTTCTAATATTGTACTAAAATCAAATATAGCAACTCCTTGTCCATTAGGATTTACTTTAGTAATAGCAACTATTTGACTTGTGCTACTAGGATTTATAGCAAATTCTAACACTCTTAGTCTTGCAATGAATTTTGTATTAAATTTATTAGCTACTATAGTGTTATTAGATACAGTAAAAACTACATTTTGTCCTACTGGTATTGCTACTCTATCTTTTCCAAATTGATATGGTTGTTGTTCTATTATTGTACTCATTTTTTACCTATGTTTTTTGTTATGTCCATGACATCTTGATTAAATGCATATAATAAATCTTTAGGAAATTTCTTTAAACCTATTCTCATTGGCGTAGTATAATAACTTATACCTTGTATTCCTCTAACCCATAAAGATCTTACAATTGCTATTTTAAGTCCTTTTCTTGAGATAAATTTACCTTGAGCATCTCTAGGTGCTATACCTTTTTTTACTATCCATTTATCTAATGCTGTATATATACTTCCACTACCTTTTCCACTACCAAACTGGTATGGACTTTTAGTTGGTGAACCTCCTTTTAAATTTTTATAATATCTTACTCCACTATGACTTCCTTTATATTTACCTGTCTTAAAAGTACCTCCTGTTCCTGAAACTCCTTTGTCTACAAAATCTCCATAAGCTGCTGAATAAAATTCTATACGATAACCCTTTGGCGTATTTCTTACTCTATATTTTATTGAATTTAATAGAGTTCCAGTAACTACTTTGCCTGCAGTTGATAGATTATTCTTAGCCTGTTTTGTTACCTTTCTACCAAAGCTATTTAAAAAATTTTTAAGAGCCTTATCTTTCATTATACAAGAGCTACAAACATTTCTACCTGTACATCAGTTGTTGCTGATGGTCTAGCTTGTACGCTTGTAACATCTTCTAATGTTCCAAATGCTGGGCTTGTATCAGTTTCTCCTATTGCAATATTTTCTCCTTGAAATAATACATGAGATGCACCTGCTCGTACAGTAACTTGATAATTTGTATTAGTTGTTACAATAGCTAGTAACATATCTTGATCTGTGCTTAAATTAGTTATCCTAATATATTTAGCGTTTTCTACGTCCAATGCTCCTGCACTTGCATGAGGTGTAGAAGCAAATGTTGCTATTGTAGTAGTCTGACTATGTGTGCAAGTTAGTATTCTTTCAAATACATCTACTATTCCTGTAGTTGTTATAGTGTTTGTTGTACCTCTAATTGCTCCATTAAGTGTAACTGATTCTGTAATTGTTGTTGTTAAATCCGCCATAATTTTATTTTTTATCTATTTGTTTTAATTTATTTATTGCCCAATTAATGCCTGATGACCCTCCCCAAGCATCCCACATTATACCTCCACATCCTTCTGAATAAGGAACATCCTTATGTTGCTGATGTCTTTTAAAAGATGCCATTCTAGCAATTGTATCTCTTGAAATAGGTTTTTTGTCTGCTA
>VTLG01009033.1_pt1 | contig 14133 bp, 8 predicted proteins | sample 4694571 | NCBI WGS metagenome assembly VTLG01 (sample SAMN12604809, study PRJNA352737) | marine metagenome | biome: ENVO:00000447; feature: ENVO:00000209|ENVO:00000569|ENVO:01000036; material: ENVO:00002151; isolation source: viral sequences binned using virsorter ...
AATATAAGGTCAACTCCAGTATCTAATGTAAGATCACCTGTCATGGTTCCACCAGTATTAGCGAAGAACCTATTACCTACTTCTTGTGTCTTATATAAGTTTTGGGTGTAGTTATCATTCAGATCTTCTGACTTAATAGCTGATCCTGCATAAAAGGTAGCTGTTAAATTATCTACGTTTGTCTGTCTGAGTATTTTGATTTTGGCTCCATTAGCTGGAGCAGTATTAAATTGTACCGTTGTAGCATTAGCTAGTGACCATGTACTAGTTGCTTGAACGGCTGCATCGACTTGAACTTCAATGTCGGTTGACTTAAGATATGGAAATGTAAATGAGTAATTGGTGGTGGAGCCATTACCTGTAAACGAGTTTTCTGTAACAGCCATAATTTGTTAGCGTGATCCTCCGTATTGTAGGAGTTGTTGTTGTTCTAAGTTTTTCTTTTGTATTGCTGCTGCACCTTCAACATCACCTATAGACATCCTTTTATTAGTTAATTGTTGATGAATAATAGTTTGTGATATATCAGGACGTTCTCTAAGTAATCTTTGTTCAGCAATCTTTTGTGCCTCTTTAACAATTTTATTAATTTCTTTATAAAGAGGTAGTTTCTTAGTTTGTAATTTTATCTGCTCATTATCTAAATCAGCATTACTAGAACGATGTACTCTTAATAACTTTAATTCATTCTTATATCTCTTAGAATTCATTAACCGTTGTAACTTCTTATATATCTGTTGTTCACCAATATATTTATTAATTAATTCTCTTTCTTCAGTGGAATACTCATAAGATCCTGTAGAATCTTTTTTAAGCATACTAAGACCATCCCAACCTGATTCAAGTAACCATACTCTCCAAGGTTCTTGTGTACCACTGACTTGTTGAGGATTTAGTGAATTAAGTATTCTAAGGAATGGATTATCAATATCATTAAGTGGTTCTCCAGTCCATATATCTATTTGCTCTGGTAGGAAACTAGAGAAGATAGGTAATCTATTAGCTATATATTCATTAATCTCACCTTCTAAATCTTTTTGACTAGATGTAATAGCATTACTTAACACACCAGCACCACCTGATAAAGGTAAAGTTGATCTTAATGAGTTAGCTATTAGTCTATTCCATCCTGTTAAATCTCCATTAGTGGCTGCTATAAGAGGTTCTAAGCCTTGTAAAGGTGTTTCATTAAGGAAAGTAGCTGATATACTCCACATCAGTTTAGATTCCCAACTAGATAGTATAGATTCATCTAAATCTTTAGCATAATATGCCATATCACCTATGATAGATAGTACTTGTTCTACCCCAATAATACCTTTATAGTTTACCCACTTACCACCAATATTAATAGTCTTAGGTTCATATCCAAATTGATCTCTCTCTTTATTTCTACGACTAGCATTATAATGTCCATTACCACGAATGTTACCAGTCATAGCATAATTAAATAAAGTGGTGGTTAACATACCACTAAATATTAATCTACCTGTATATTCTGCTCTTAGATTCTCCCATATAACTCTTGCGTTAGGTGTATTAGCCATGTCTATACCATGTTCTAATAATGCAGCAGCTATATCTTCATCAGTTTTAGCATAAATAGTTTTACTATATTTATTAATCCCAGGTATTGCACTGATAGGAGTCCAAGATAATGAGTTTTTGATATAGTTACTAGATGTTCTAGGGAACATAAGCATGAACTTAGTAGCTGGATATGCTGTAGTACCTTGGTTTATCCAATTAGCTAATCCATCATCTAGATTAAGCTGTACTTCACCAGCAATTGATCTCAATACTTTATCCTTTATCAAACCATTCTCATCGAATAAAGTTTTATAATGGTTTGTTTCTGCTGCATGTATAGCTTCCCATTTTGCAAAACCTAAATCACTAAATACATCATCATAAGCTCTTACTCTAGATAGATAATGTGCTAAGTGTGTAGAAGTAAATACATCAGGAAATACCATACCAGTCATACCATATCGCATAGCAGGGTGAGCACCTAATTGTTTCAAACCCTTAGCCATATCATATTGTACAATCTTACCAAAATTACCTTCCTTCTCCCATAATGCTCTCATATCTTCCATTATATCCCAAGTTTTATCTCCTTGAAATACAAAGTCTTTACGATATGCTTTGATCATCATGTCAGGATCTTTATGTGCTTTCTTCATCATTTGGAAAGCATCGTGTAAGGCTCTTCTATTAGTTTCAAAAACAGCACCATTATAATATAAAGTACGTTTTAATCCTTCAAATTCATCAGCATGACCCCAGAAACCATGACCTAATATAGCAGTCATAGGTTTAAGTATAAGCTGTGCTGTGTTACCTACACCAGCTCTGAATGCTGATAGACCAGATAATACATTATTATATATAACACCCCATGCACTACGAGCAAACAAGTTTAATTGTTTAGGATCTGGACTCTTTATCATACCTAATGGTGTTATTTGTTGAGAAGCCCATGTTTGTAACTTAGCTAAACTATCTACATCACCATTAGTATGTGCATAAGCATCAACTAAAGGACGTATAGCTAGAGGATTTTCAGTCTTTAATCGTTTAAGCGTTTTTGTAAACTTTATATTTTTAGCATGTATAGCATTCTCAGCAGATACAAATTCTTTAGTTAATTGATCTATTACAGTATCTAATTCTTTAGGTGGTATTTGGTCAAACCAGTTCTTATTTCTTAACTGCCAACCAGAGATATATTTATTAAGAGCATACTCATCCATAAGGAATTGTAATTTATCAATGATAAGATCCATTGCTCTATTATCATCAACATAAGGACTCATAGTTTGTACAGCTTCTGCCATAGTAGCAGCTTCTCTACCAATAGTATCCATAGCTCTAGCAGACGCCTCACTTACTTCTCTACCTAAGAATCTATCAGTTAGATCTCTCATAGCAAAAGCAGCAGCTCTAGCCTGTTCTTCATTGATAACTTCAACTTTAAATCTACCCATAAGTAGATTCTTAACATCTCTATTCTCTAAGAATAAAGCTCTGACATCATCTACTGAAGAACCAGGATCTACTATACTTGTATAAATATCCCATGCTGCAGCATTCATCTGTTTATTACTAAATCTGAATCCATCGACTATAGCATTGAATCTACCTATATCTCTAGTTTCTTCAGCTACACCCATAACAGCACTACGAGATGTATCACCTACCATAAGACCTTTCTTTCTCATAGATTCTGTTATAATTGGTGCTGGATCTCCTGCAGATACACCTTGTTTAATAGCAGTAGTATCTGCCATATTCCTAGCTACATTAGCAGGTGGTATAGTTTGTCTAGCTTCACCAGATTCATCTAGTATATTAGGATTTAAATCAACATCGAATTCTAATTCAGTTTGACCTTCTAGTTCTATCTTACGTTGTGCTGCTGTATCTTGTTCACTTATTCTTCTACTTGTATCTTTTCTAACAGCTTCATCAGCATTAGTTACTACACCTAATTCCTCTTGAAGAGTCATTAGTTCATCCATTAGTATCTGTTCATTCTGACGACTTAACTGTTTACTAGTTAATAATTCATTGATCTTTTGTATCCGAATAAGTTTATCTGGTTCTGCTTCATTAATAAGATTTAATTGTTTATATTCAGATGCACTATCACTGATAGGTTCTAACCAACTAAGTACTTGTTTCTTACCATATATATGTATACCAGCTCCAATCAAAGATCCTGCTACACTAAGTCCTGCAGTATCATACATATTCTTTCTTTTACGAATAAGAGGACTATCAGAATCTAAAGTTTTTAATGCATCTGGTATAGGTACTCTACCTTTAGGTCCAAAAATTCCAGGCACTACATCTGATAAAACTCTTAGGAAGTTATGCTCTTCTCCTTGATCACTAAGACCAATGATAGTAGCTTCTTGACCTGTAAATGCACCAGTACCTATTAAGGCTCTTTGAATCCATGGCATTTTTGTAGGTAATTTACTAAGTAAACCAGTAGTTGCCTTACCAGTGACTACAGCAGGTAAGACAACAGAAAGTATTTCTCTAACTTGTTGATGAATTGGATTATCCATCTTAGTAGCTTCATCCCATCTATCATCTATAGCTTTACCTCCATCACCTCCTAGAGTACCTACAGCATCTGTTGCAAAATCAAGAAAAGCCATTCCTGGTATTGAAAGAGTTTGGAATACATTATCTAATCGTTTGAGAGGATTATTCTGATCAAAGGCATAATCAGCTTTTGCTTTCCTAAAATCCTCATAACTCATACCATAGTATTTTTGATGAAATGCTTCTTTAAGAATAGCTTTATCAGGATCATCATTTTTTCTACCCCAATAATTATTATATTCTTCAAGCATCTGATCATTAGCACCAGGTTTGGTAAGATCTATAGAGCTTCTACCGATTTGACCACCAAAAGGAGAAGGGAAACCTTCTTGTGAAGTTGCTTCAATAGCTTCTACACTAGTTAAATCTGGTTGATCTTGGTTTTCTTCTTCTGGTTGTTGTTCTAATAAATTAGGTAATTCCATTAGTATCCTCCCATATAACTTGGTACTCCTGTTAGACCCATTAAAGGATTTAAATTAGTTGTTTCTTTTGATGTTGCTGCGTTTGTAATTTCTTTATTCTTTAGATATTCCTGATAGGCAGGATCGTTTCTTAATGATCTTGGTATTGTTGTTTGTCCTGTTTCTTTAACCCATGTATAATATGCAGATAAAGCAGCATGGTCTTTTTGTGAATAATTCTTAGGTATGTTATAACCAGCATTCTTTAATTGATCTTCTGTTCTAACAGGAGGATGTAAGTCTTTATAACCCATGTATTCTAAGACTATTTTTAAAGCATCTCTCTCATCCCAATTTCTTAATTGAGCTAAAACTTTAATATTAGGTGGTATTTTACCATCCCATTTACCTATAAGTAAACTTTCAGCTATATCACCAGCTGTATCTTGAGACATAAATTCTCCTGCAGCAGCTGCTTTTTTCAAGCTACCTTTATATTCACTTTTTTCTCCCCAAAGACGATCGCTTAAGTCTACCCAATTTCTTACTTTTGCATCAGCATCTATCTGATCATCAAAGTTAGCGAAAATTACTTGAGTACCTAGCTTTCGATCTGCTGGGTCTATGATTCGATATAAACCAGTTTTTTCTTTTATACCTCTATCAAATTCTCTACTTACTATATCCTGTGCTTCTGTTAATCTTCGTGGATCACCAGGGTTATCTTTATATTTTTCAGATAATCTCGTGAATTCACGTAAAACATGTCGATCTAAAGCTTCAATAACTCTTATAGTATGTGGATGTAATATTGAAGTTGTTTGCATCTGTTTAATCTCAGGATGCTTCCCTACTAATGTAGGTGAGAAGTCCTTACTGTTTTTAGTAGTCCCTCCAGCTTGAACAAATGCTAGTATATTTGCATGGTCTTGTTGGTATGCTGCTTGTTTACCTGCTGGAAATGTATTGAATAGATATAGTAATCTATCTACATTCATAGTAGTAGGATCTGCTTTAAGCATCTCCCATTCATTATGTCTAACCCAATCTACATGTTTATCCTCATCCCAACCTAACTCATCATTTATCCATGTTTTTAACTGGTCATGAGCACCAGGAGTATCTCTGATTTTAGCTAATTCATTTCTATATTTTGGAATTGTTCTCCAAGTATCAGCGACACCTTCTTTTTCAACATAAGCTAACCATGCATTTTTTTTATTTAAAAACTGTTCACCTAGAATTAAGTTTCTTTCATTTTGTATTTCTGCTTTTATGCGTTTCCCAAAAGCATTACCATAATCATTGATAGCATTTTCATGTTTTACATTGTAATATTCCTTAGAAGGGGAACCATCTTTATTATTTAATGTACGCCAAGGAGTAGTAATTTCAAGTAGTTTTTCCAGATCATTTCTAATAGGATCATCTGCAGGACTAAAGTGCCTTATATACTCAATTGTTTCTATGAAAGCTTCTCTAATATTTTGGTCTCCTTCAGGTATTATTATATTCTCATTACTATCTTTTCTTGCCATAACTCTAACATGACGTACTATTGCATTAAAAGCTTCAGAATTTCTTTCAAATACCTCTTCTTCAGTAAAGCCTAATGCAAGTAACGTATCTTTTATAGCAAGGTTTCCTCTAAACGCTTTGATATGATCTTCTAATGTAACCTGATCGTTATCATAAATAGTATTTTTTCCTAACTTATTTTTTAGTAAGCGTATCTCTTTATTAAATTCTGCAGTTATTACACGTCCACCTGGAGTTCTAGGATCAACTCCTATTCTTTCAAAGTAACTATATAAATAATTACTTGATAACTCATCTAGAGTACTTTCTGATAATTGTCCTCTATGGCGTTGTTTAAATACATCGATAAAACCCTTACTATTTCGTTTGAAGTCATCAGCATATATATTAGATTTATTTTCACTATTACTTAATCTAGTTTTATTGACTCCTTTCGCTTCTTCTAGATTACCTTTTGCTGTTTGGATATCAGTATCTTTTCCTATATAATAATTTACATCATCTTTCTTATGAAGAACTTGAGCATTAAAACTATAGAAGTCATCAGTTAAACCTTCTCTCTCACCTTTTTCAAATGCAGCTAAACCATGTTTGTAGTCTGCAAGATTACGAGCACCTTGAGCTAATTTACCCCATTCCTTAGAATAGGTAGTAGAGAAGTCTGACCAGAAGTCAGCCTTCCTACCATATTCAGCGGCTTCACCTTTTAAGGCATCAATTTCTGTCTCAGCTCTAACTTTAATAGCATCCCTTCTTGTTTGATATGCTTTATCTTCAAGCCGATTCAATATGTTTCTATTTTCCTGTTCAGAACTACCTATACCTTTTAATTGAGATATATGTTGTGTTCCATATTCTTTAGTTCTAGCTGCTTGTAATTTTAAAGAATCAATAATTTGTTGTTGTTGATCTTTTAAGGATCGTAATCCAAGATCACCAAAATCTTGTCTCTTAAACGAACCACCACGTGAGTGTCGTTGATAACCTTTTGCCATAATTAATTGTTTTTAATTTTACGTAGGCCTCGTAGCCCATGCATTCATAGCACCACCAACACTACCAGCAATACCTGAGATAGTTGAACCCCATATTTTATTTGCTGCTGCACTAGGAGACATCATAGCACCAAGTACAGGTTGTGGTCCAAAGTCATACTCACCTAATTGTCTAGGATAAGCCCATGTAGCTAAAGGAGTTTGATATGGTACTACAGGAGTAGGTAATACACCTGGATGTAACATTTTTTGTGCCCATGCTGATAGATCAGCTGAGGATTTATCTTGTATTATTTCTTCTAATACAGCTCTTGCATTACGTCCAGCACTATCTACACTTTCATTTAACATTGCCATTTGACGACCATAATCAGCTAATGTAGCTTGTTGTGCTTTACCTGCAGATCTACCTGAAGCTCCTCGTGCTCGTAATTTACCTTCAAGTTGTAATTGTTTTATTTGTTCTTCTTGTTTAGTAAAAGTTGTTTCAGCTTCTATCTCTTGTAATTTTCTTAATTCAGATTCTGCACCAGTTCTAGCAGATAAAGCATTTAAAGTTAATTGTTTATTATAGATATCATCTGATCTAATGAACTGTTGATTCAGAGAAGCTTGTTCTCTGTTTCGTATCATCATATCATAATTATACTGTTGTAAATTAACAGCATCTTGATATTGTGCTACCTTTTGTTCATTCTGTGCTCTTAATTCTATTTCTGTTACAGCATGGTCTCTATCAGCAAGGATTTTATCCTTCTGCATTTCCCAGTTTTCTAGGTTGTAACCATACTGTCTTCTTGCTGCTTCATTTTGTAAACGAGCTTGTTCTGCTGCAGCATTGGATGCTTTATTAGCACCGAATATACTTCCTAATACATTTACCGCAGTTCCTGCGATGAATAAAGCTGTGTTTGGATCTGTCATAGTTATCTCCTCGTATAGAATCGTGGTGAGTAATTTCCTTCCCACATCATCGAATTCAAAGAGACTGGAAATGGTGAGTCATTGAATATTCGTACTTGGAAGTTATCTGTTTTTTGATGTATTGGTAATGCAAACACTTTTTGTTCTGATAATGCGATGTCATTGGCTAAGTAAGTATTAGCAATGGCAGTTGGATTAAGGTTATACCATTCGTCTAAGAATATAGCTATTTTAGCACCAGTTGCTGGAGCACTACTGAATGTAATCTGTGTGTCTCCTGATACTGTAAAGCCTGTTTCTTCAACGTTATTTACTGTAACCTTTATTTGGTCTTTATCTACGTAATCTAAATCATCAACTGTCCAGCTGAATATAGTAGTACTACCATCTCCAGTATAAGTTTTAGATCCTTGTCTAGTACCTATAGATTTAAGTTTGAAACCCATTACACCAGATAAACCAACAGCAAACTTCATTCTTGATACAGTTAAATTAGCTGTAAAATCAGTCTTAGTTAAATTTTCATCTAATCTATAATAAGTTTTAGGTAATATAACATCTAAATCATATTTCCATCCTACTATAACATCACTAGCTACACTAGTTAAGTTCTTTTTAGGTACTTTAAAGTAAGTGCTACCAGTTCTAGTATAATCCCATCTAGCAGAATTATCTGCGATATTAGCTCCTGTACCTGTAGGTCCACCTGAACCTGCTGAAGTACCAGCTTGATCACAAGTATATACTTTATCAGTATCATTACTTACAACATCACCTACTGCATAGGCTGTATTTGCCTGCCAAGCAGTTTCTGAGGCTACTGTAGGTGTAATAGTAAATCCAGATTCAATAAAGTTACCAGTAGCAGTACTACCTTTAATAATTAGAACAGGTGTTAATGTAGTTATATTATCCCATGGTAGATAAGCTTTAGAGAAATCATCAGTTGAATTATAAATAACTTGACTAGCAGTTGCATATAAATCTATACATGGATTAATCTTCTGCCCTTCATTATTAACTATAATAGCATCTTCTGGACTTTGACTAAGACTAGCTTTAGTTAATGTAAACTGAGTACCTTGTTTAGTAACAGCAAACATATCATCAGAATCTAATGCTATAGTTTGTACATTCCCTGCTAATTTCCAATTAAACCAAGCTTGAACTAAGTTCTTTTCTCCATCACTATAAGTTCTATAGAAATATACATCTCTAGAACTCTGACTAGACATAGCTATAAATTGGTTCTGAGGACTAGCAGCAAACGTATCTACTGTAGCTGGAACCCATTCATTTACTACTCTACCAACATCCATTACTTGTGGGTTCTCATCTTGACCTCGAGTAACCATACCAAAGATACGAGTATAACCTGGTGTCTTACTAATGAAGTTAATATTAGTACCCATATCAACTGGATCAACTTCTGTATCCATCTCATAGTTAGAGATAGTACGGATAATAGTAGAAGATGGTGTCAGAATTCCATCAGCAGAGAACATCATAAATTGTTGATTCTTACTGAAGAGTACAAGACCCTGTGTAGTAGGAATAACAGCATGTAAAGCTGCAGGTCGAATTGTTGAAGCACTTAGATCTACTGGATCTGCATCCGTAACAGTCTGTGCAGAGGTATGATAGAAGTTATAATATTCAGCTGATTGACTTAAGGAAACATTATCTACTGATAAGAATCCAAGTCTATTGTTGTGGAAGAAAGATTGCTCTATTTTGTTACCAATAAAACTAGGGTGTGAATTAGTTGTATCATCACCTACTAAACGTGCAGTCCAACTAATCTGTCTAAGTTGGAATGTATTAACAGAAGGGTTAACTAATTCATGCGGCATTGTAGCAGCATCTAATCCAGGTGATTTACTAGGGTCGATAGTTTCTTCCCAATAACCTGGTCCTGAAGTTCCATTATCTGCTACAAATTTAGCAAAGTATGTATCATTATCTGAAGCAGTATTAATGATTTTAACTATACGATCATGTAATGTCTGTGTAGGTAATTGAGATACATTATCTACTTGATCTTGAAATACAGTTAGTTTATTATTAGCAGCACCACCGGAAGCACTTATAGTAAATGCAGTTCTAGTACCACTAACTACTCTAGTTAATTCTAATGTATTGACATATTTAGTTACTGTAAGTCCTGAGATACTAAGACCATCTATACGTGATTTAAGTTCAGTTAATAGGGAGTCATATGTTTCACTACCTGTAGCTGTGTAAGGTGAGATAGCAGAACCTGCAACAGTAACTTTATATATACCAGCAGCTGAATCTGATAGTGTTAAAGTAGCTCTTGTATTAGCTACAAAAGTAGGGTCAGCTTGTTTAGCTGCTGTAACTAAATTGTTAGTTATAATAGAAGTATCTTGTACAGTTAGTATATCATAATTTATACGAGCACCTGTAAGATAGTTCTGTGCATTAGTACCATATGTTACTGTACAAGCTACACCTGTACCAGCATTCCATATAGCTATTGTACCATAACCACTATTAGGTTTAGGTGTGATACATCCTATGTATTTCTCATCATCAGTTCTAGCGATATAGAACCATTTAGCATTGTCGTAAGTAGTACCTGTACCTAAGTTAGCAATCCATTTGAAGCCTGGTCTTTTTGTTAACCCGAACGTAGGGTCAGGATATCCATTAAGACACTCTCTGACCTGTCCTGGGAGCTTCTTATCATCAGATTGTCTAGATACTCCACCAAGGTAATTATCGACTCGTTGGGTTACTGCTGCCATTATCTTTGAAGTGCGTGAAAAGGTTCATAACTTTGATAGTAATTAGTTAATCCTTGAGGGTGTCCAAAGAATGTATACTGTCCTTGTTGGGTGTCATATTCTAAAGCCATTGCTCTAGCAAAAGCTTCTTGTTGTTGCAGCATTTGATATTGTGCTTGGTCTCCAATAATTCGTTGAGAGACAAGAGCTGATGCTCTAGCAACAATGAAATCTTGTACTGGTTGAGGTAAATCTACCCAGTCAAATTCCCATACAATATCCATTTCTATAGGAGTAGTTATATCCTCCCATTTATATGTATGATGCTGTCTATCATATAATTTACCATTCCTACGAATACCATCGTAGTCAACATTAGCAGAGTTCTTGCTAAGTTTAATTTGTAATATATTATTTGGTATTACTATTTCATCATTACTATCGGGTGTAAATTCATAATGAAACTCTTTATTAAATGTCCAGCCTTCAGCCTGTACTTCTCGTGATACCTGTAATAAAGTATCATAAGCAATCGCAACGTCCGGGTTGGTTTGATCGAGAGTGGTAACAGGAGCCTGACCACATGACGACAGTATTTGATTTATAGCGGGTAATTCTTTTGCAGCGTTAGTGGTAGGAAATGCCATAATAATTTTTGTTAAAAAAATAGGGAGACCCGAAAGCCTCCCATATGAATATATAGTTAGAATGCAGCTGGTTTTGTAGCTGTTCCTGCGAACAATTCTACACATGCAGCTGGGTTTAGATAATCAGCACCCATTGCCAATCTACCTAAGATCACGTCACCCTGGTAAACCACGGATACGTCACCACTGGTAACTTGAACTTGAGGACCAATTGCTTCTACACAACCTGCACCTTCTTTTTGGAAGATTAGACCACAGGAGTTGTTGAAGTTAGAAGCTTGACCGTACTCATTATTAATACCTGTAACAGAGTTACGTGCATCTTCTGCAGCCTCTCCAACAAATGAACCAGTGTTACCAGGATCAGTAACTCCAGGGTTTGTTGCAGAACCTGAGCCAAAGATAGTACCATACTTAGCGAAGAATGGGATATTCATTGATTTGAAGATTTTGATACCTGCAATTTCAATGATACCGTTACCCTTCTGTAGGGAATCACCTTGCTCGTCACGATTAACAAGACCATTAGTACCTACCGCTTGGATAAGTTCATAGTATTGTCTTGGGTTTAGTACACCTACACGTCCATCAGAACTAACTCCCTTCTCATCGAGAGCTGCTGCGGCATCATAGAATGCTGCCACGAGATTTGCAGAGTTGTATGCATCAGAAGCGTTGGTTGTGGCACCTACACGGATCTGAGTTCCACCTGGTTCTACAAAGTTTGATTTAGTAATAGGGGAAGCTTTTCTAGCTCCTCTTGTTAAAGCACGGAATATAAGTCTGTCATACTTTTGAGCTAGGGCATATCCAATCTTCTTAGATATTTCTCCTCTCAACTCATAGTGTGCCAGAGTCTCATCGAGCTCATATACGAATGCACTTGAGATTAAGAGATCATCAACAGTGATAGTCTTTTCAGCTACTGGAGGTGCACCATCTGAGTTACCCAAGATGCTATTTCCTGGGGTATGAAATTCAGCGGTGGTGTGTCCTGTGTAGATGAACTGTAAAGATTTACCGTTCTTCAATGTTCTCTTCATCACCAAGTCTCTAGCAATCGCATTGTGCTGGAAACCTTTGAACATTTCACCTGAGAACAATTTCAAGTAAAGAGCTCTTGCGTCTCCAGTTGCGTTTGATTGACCTTGCCTGGTCAATAGGGCTGTGTTAGAGCCACTAGTAGTCTGGTGAGCCATTAGGCTAATTTAAAGATTTGTATTGTTTACTTTCTTGCTAGCAATTTTTTGATCAATTTGTTGTAGGTCTTTCCCTACCGTCTAGACGGCAAAAGGTATCCAGCGTACTGGGCTAATGCCAATTAGTTAGAAGTCCGACACTGAGGTGCTTCTAACCTATGATAATTAACATGTAATGTTTCCACTACAATTAAAAAGGATAGTAATAAGAGTACTACTATCCATAATTCATTTAAGTTTTTCAACCTGTCAGAGCCTCTTCAAGTGAATTGTAATCAACTTCCTCGTCTACACCAGGAGGTTGGTTATCACTAGGTAATGTATCTACAGGTTCTTCAGGTTTGGGTGAGAACTCGATAGGATAAGCCCTACCGAATCCTCCATTTTCACTTTGATGTCTTCCCATTAAGATTTGATATTCTTAGTGTAAGTAACACCACGATACCTTAGCTTTACAGTCATTGTAAATCTCCAGTACCTAACCCCCGTTCCATGATTAGGTTTCATGCGTCCTGAAATCAGGATGAACGGACGTGATGTTTATTTTTTAGTTGTTTTCTTTGATCCTTTTTTAGGTGGTCTTCCTTTTTTTGTACCGTATGTTCCTGGTCCGTAAGGCATAGTTTATCCTATTGTAGATGTCGTTAGAGCGACATGTTGACTACCACTAGATGCCAGATCTAATGGGAAATTATGTGCGTTTCTTTCATGCATTACTTCCATACCTAAGTCAGCCCTGTTAAGGACGTCAGCCCATGTAGGGATGATTCTTCCATTGGCATCTGTGACGGATTGATTAAAATTAAATCCATTAAGATTGAACGCCATTGTAGAAACTCCCATGGAGGTAAGCCAGATGCAAGTGACTGGCCAAGCAGCAAGGAAGAAATGAAGAGCACGACTATTATTGAAACTAGCATATTGAAAAATCAATCTACCGAAGTAGCCATGAGCTGCGACGATGTTGTATGTTTCATCCTGCTGACCAAACTTATAACCATAATTCTGCGATACTTCTTCAGTTGTTTCCTGAATAAGTGAGGAAGTAACAAGACTTCCATGCATAGCAGCGAATAAAGCTCCACCGAATACCCCTGCAACACCGAGCATATGGAACGGATGCATAAGGATATTGTGTTCGGCATGAAATACGAACATGAAATTGAAAGTGCCAGAAATACCAAGAGGCATACCATCACTAAAACTCCCTTGTCCGAAAGGGTAAACTAAGAACACAGCGTAGGCTGCTGCTACGGGTGCGGAATATGCTACACATATCCACGGTCGCATTCCTAGTCGATAACTAAGTTCCCATTGTCGTCCCAGGTATGCTGCGATACCGACGAGAAAGTGGAACACAATAAGTTGATATGGTCCTCCGTTATATAACCACTCGTCGATGGTTGCAGCTTCCCAGATTGGGTAGAAGTGAAGACCGATTGCGTTAGACGACGGGACGATTGCCCCTGAGATGATGTTGTTTCCATAGAGTTAGGAGCCAGCTACTGGTTCACGTATACCATCTATATCAACTGGAGGAGCAGCTATAAAAGCTA
>VTLG01015251.1_pt1 | contig 14133 bp, 18 predicted proteins | sample 4694571 | NCBI WGS metagenome assembly VTLG01 (sample SAMN12604809, study PRJNA352737) | marine metagenome | biome: ENVO:00000447; feature: ENVO:00000209|ENVO:00000569|ENVO:01000036; material: ENVO:00002151; isolation source: viral sequences binned using virsorter ...
AGATTCTTCTAACTGTTTTGAATAATCAGTTTCACTAAGAGGATCTTCTTGTAGCATTTCATACCATCTACGTTTATCTGCTTTTTTAAATGAAGCCAACTCTTCAGGATCTGCAAGTTCTTGCATCTTTTTTCTTGTTTGATGTTGCTTGTATAGACCTCCAGCTCCTGGTAATACCCAGTTACCTACAACATCCATAGCTATCTGTCCTGCAGGAACTCCTTCTTCAAATTTTTCTGATGCTTCTTGAATCTCCCAAGCAGCGAAGACTGGAGTTAATCCAATAAAAGCTCTTCCTCCCCATTTCAAAGTTCCCATGCCAAATTTTTTAAAAGCATTCATAATCGGGGTTCGAGTTTCGGGAACAGCTCTACCTACTATGTTAAGTGTTCCTTCTGGATCCTGAGCAAATTTTGCCATAGGACAATCCAAAAGATTTCCTCCGCCTTGTAAACCTACACGGCCCCCTGAAGCAAGACCACAACCTAATGCTTTTCTTATGGCCATTATGGTCGGTTTATCAGCGCTGCTTAATAAAGTTTTAATCATTTTATTTGCAGATTCTAAAATAGATTTTTGTGTTGCCCCTCCTTTACTTCCATAATATCCATCATCTAAATAAGTTCTAATAGGTCCTATTTTTTTATTTATATTATCTATTTCAACTTTAGCATCAGCTAAATTCATTGTTCCTGCTCTAATGGCGTCTTCTACTTTTGCAAGTTTTCTATTTGCAAAACGAAAAGCAGGTTCTGTTAAATAAGGATCTCTACCTACTCCCATAGGGTGATGAACTTCTGTTAAATTAAATCTTGGAGCTTTCTTTTTGATATAAAGAGCAATTTCTTCCTTAGTAGGTATTCGAGATGTTTTATTACCATCTTTAATACTTTGAGTTAAAAGATCTACTTTAAGTATTCTATTTTTTAAATCATGTTTTATTGTTACACCTGATGAAAGTCTTTTACTTCCTGTTTTTGCTTGAACATCATACGCATCAGTTGATTTATCAAAAAAGCCATTACCAAAAACCTTATCTATTTGTTTTTTAAAATCTCCTCTTTGAAAATTTTTTGGATCTTTACCCCATGTAAACACAGCTTGTTTTGGTGCTTGAGTATCTATAAATTGAACTCTTTTCCAAGCGGCAACATTATTTTTATTTTTCATCTTCCAATCGACTTTTCCTGTTTCTGGATTAATAGGTAATTCTCCATTAGCAAACTCACCAACTATTTTTATTCTATCTCCTCTATAAGAAGCTCTATATAAATTAGACCATAATTTCTTTTCACTGTTATCACCAAATGGAAAACCACCAAGTTTTGATTGTTCTTTAATCATTCCTCTAATAGCACTTGCCCTATCTCTATAAATATTTCTTCCTGTTACTGGATCAATTGCATCTGGATTAGGATTTGCTTTTAACCATTTTTCACCGTTTTGAAAATCTCTGATGGTTTCTATAATTTGAGCCTCTGGGTATCTCAAATTCCCTGGGTTATTAAGAGAAGCTGCTCCAATCGATCTAAGGCTAACTCCCTTACCGCCAGTAGTAAGTTTATTAATTTTATCTAGCTGAGATTTTGAAAGACGTTTTTTTATACCAATGGTATCTAAAAATTTTGTCACTGCTCCCATTTTAGGTCCTTCAGTTCGTCCCAATAAATATTTTCTAAACTGAAGTCCAAACATAGATTTTTTAAAATATTTTATCCAATTTTGAGGAGTCGGATTTTTTAACCATTTTTGTAAATTTTTAAAACCTTGCACTATGCTTGCTCTACTTTGTTCAATACCAACACCTGGTAAATCAAACTTAAATCCTTTGGGAAGAGTAACTTTTTTACCTAAAATATTAAAGCTAGGAAGAACTCTTGAAGCTATTTTTTCAGCATGTGTTTTTCTTGCATGTACTCTTTTAGCCTCTTTTTGTTCTTCAGTAAGTTTTCTAAACCCAGTCCTGTACCCAAGGTCTTCACCCTGGAACATTCCACCTTTGCCTATAACTCCGCCTTGAACTACTGGTTGTCTAGGAGCCGGACGCGTAAGATACGCCATCATCTCATTGTATTCGTGAATCTTCATTATAGTTTCAGTATGTTAATTAAGCCGCCGTCGGCGTGTCCTTTTTTGTCTTTAGGAGGTTTAAATCCTTCAAGTTCAATTTTTTGATTAATATCGTCTACAACTTTTTGTACTTTAGCATGTCCTTTAGGATCCGTTTCTTCCATAAATCTTGCAAACTCTGAAGCAACTTCATCATCAGAAATATTAATGGTTCCTGTTTCTTCAATACTCTTTAAAGTCTTTGTTGGTTTAGAAGTTTGTCTCATAGCTCTTTTCATTTGAAGGGTCTTAGCAAAATTTGTAGAAGCTTCAGTTAATGCAGCTCCGTATACTGCCGTTCGTTCAGGGTCGGTTAAGTCTTCATAAAGTCTACCTCCAAATTCTTTTGGATTATTTTCTACTAAAGATTCAGAAACCATTTCTGCATCATATTTATAGTCATCTGATGGAAAAATATCATCCCAAGCTGCTTTAAGTTTTTTCTTATCTTTTAAAAGATCTAGAATTTTTTTACCAACTTCCCGAGCTTTAACAAGTCTTCCAGCGAAATAACCAGTTCTATTCAAATGTAAATTACCTATTATTCCACCGTCGGCACTTGGTTCTCTGTCTGGATCCCAATCTTCCAACATCTTTTTTTGATCTTGCTCTTTTAAAAGCTGTCTTCTAAGTTCGTTTTCTTGTTCAGGAGTCAAAACACCTTCATCATACTTACCAAAACCTTTTGTCTTAGGAGTTAGAAAAGCTTTTGAAACGCTTTTTCTTAATAATTCTTCATAATGTTTAAAACTTTCACCGTGTCTAAATACATCACCAATCTCATCCACTGACTCTAATGCATCTTCACCATAGTATCTTCTAAATATATTTATTGGATCCGATTCAGTTGTCTGTCCATAAACTTTAAGTGAGTCTAAATCATCTGCACTTAATTTCAATCTACCAGCGTCTGCTTCTGATCGCATAAATTGTCTTACAGCAGTTCTAATGTTTCCTGTCTTGTAATTTTCTGCCATCACTTTTTGACCTTTCATAATTTCTTTCATAATGCCTCCAGGAGTAGTGTCTTGAGAAGTTTTCTTTAAGTCATCTAATGCTTCTTTTAAAGTTTTTTGAGTTTCTTTAAACCTTGTCATCAAGTCACTAGTCTCTGCCGTTAACTCTCCTGTCGGGTCTCCTGATGCAATATCGTCAGTTCTTTTCTTAACAATTTTTGTAGCTTCATCAGTTGCCATGATGCCTTCTTCAGCTTTAATAGGCACCACATCAGCTTGTCCTTCAGGTACAAATTTACCTGCTTTATAATCTCTTTCAAGTTTCTCAAGTTTTTTAATTGTAATGTCTGCAGCTTCTTGAAAATCAGGAGAATTCCTGTCTAAGCTACCAAGATATCCCTCTAATCTTCTACGTTGTGTTTTGTACGCTTCCTCAACTGGTGAAATAACTTTAGGCTTTCTGAATAAATTGTCTATCTGCAGTTTTAAAAAATCATCTATTTCACCGAATTGCTGCTTTGCAAAACGCAAGATGCCTTCTTTCGACATGTCTTTATTTTTTACAAGATTTCTAGCTGCTTTTAGGAATTCCCAAATTAATTCTATTCTTTTTTTAGCCATTAATAGTACACTCTCTTAGTTTTTATTATCTTCTCGACCTTATAGTCTTCAGGATGAGGTATAAGTCCCCCCTGCCTAAATCTCATAACGGCCTGAGTCATACTGTCAACCAAGTCGTCGTTATCCCCATAAGGAAACGCTGCACATTCTTCAATTACTTCATGCGCAAAATTCTTATTGGTGGGCGCCCATATCGTTCCACTTTCAAACAGTGGTGCGACCGAGTTAACCCTTGTATGTTTATCATTTCCTTTGCTTGGAGTAAAGTTAATAACTGGTATTCCCATGTTTCTTAATTCATACGTCAAAGGCAGTCCTGAAGCTTTTGCCTCAATCAATACAGTCTCCGGCTGCCAGTAGTTATAAGATTCTAGCGCCTTCCTTCTTAGTTCTGGAAACTCGTATCTTCCTTTTACAGCGTCACACAAAATTAAATTAGGAGGTCTATCCTCATTCTCTCTAAAGACACCCCAAGTAGTGATCGCACTATAGTCCGCTGTTTCCTTTTTCATAAAAGCTGTATCGTAAGATTGTATCACGTGCTCTAGCTTCGGCATCGCATCTCCAGTCCACTTCTTCCACCATTCTCGTTTAATGATTGCACCTTCTTCTGATGTTGGATTTTGCATCCACTGTGCATTCCATTTAGAAACACTTATAGATGCTTTAACAGTTTCTAGCTCCTTAGCATTCCAATATTGTGGCCAAACAGGGTTTCCCGATGGCATAACCGCTGGAAATTCTATCAGCTCCCACTGATCTGACTTTGCTTCCTTTTGATGATTTAATAACATTCCCGTTAAATCTTTCGTGTTCCATCTCGTCATTACGCAAACAATAGATCCTCCAGGCTGCAAACGTTGACGTGGACCTGATGTATACCATTCATAAGCTCGCTCTAAAGCAGGCATGTTGAGGGCATCTTGCTCCGAGTGAGGATCATCAATGATAAGTAAATCAGCGCCACGACCCGTTATTGCTCCACCTACACCAGCTGCAAAGTACTCGCCGCCTTGAGCGGTTTCCCATCTGCCTGCTGCTTGTGAATCTTCTCTTAATCTCGTTTCAAACACCTGCTTGTACTCTGGAGAATCCATCAACGTTTTAGCTTTACGACCGAAACGAATCGCTAGTTCTCCGGTGTGAGTAGTTTGAATAATTTTTAATTTTGGGTTACGCCCGATCATCCAAGCGGGCAGCAAGGAGCTAGCGAACTCGGACTTTGTATGTCTTGGTGGCATATTGACAATTAATCTCTTAAGTTTGCCTTCTGCCATTTCGTTAAATTTTTTTGCAATAATTTTATGATGTTCCCCTTGAATAAAATCCGGCCACATATGTTTCGCAAAAGTTAAAAAGTCGGAATTGATTTTAGAAATCTTCTTTTTTTCATTAAACTTCAAATACATCTTCATGAAGTCTTTTCTTATGTCAGGGGGTAATTTTTTAATTTTTTCTAGGTCTACTTGCATAAAGGGTCCCATAATGGTTTTACAGGCTAAAACCATGGAAATCAAGGCATAAAGGGTCAAGCTTGGGACCCCTTTTATATATATATGAATTGATTATTTAAATGAATGCAAAGTTGAAAAAGGTTGTGGTACCTCTATTGAATGTGACACGCGACGTAGTCGCGTGTCACTCGTTTAATTAGTCTAACAATACATAGTATTGTTTAGTGAAGTATTTCTGGAACCAGTCCAATCCTTTACGAAGTGTATCGTTATCACCTAATTGCTCTGCTCCCATCAATGTATCATAGACAGCGACAGCAAACCAAGGCAACAGCGCCGGCTCTCCACTAAATCTATTCTTTACAATGATTTCTTCTTTAAATGTGTCTGCTTTTTGTCTGCCATAATCTGCATCAAAGGGCATTACATATTTCTTCTTATTCCAGATAATTACATTATCCAATGGGTTTGTATTTGTTTTCATATCTGGGAGAATATAGGAGAGGTTAATCATTGTCAACCCTACTAATTGTAGTTCTTGTTGCTTGGTAAGGTACGCGTTTAGTTCCACCCTCGCCATTCCATTCATATCTATAACTCTCATACTTACTCTTCACAACCTTGATTGGTGTTTCACTTGGTTGTTTAACTGGTCTTATGTTAGTAACTTCTATTGCAAACTTATCTAAAAAAGAAAATAAACAGCTGTTATTGCAGAAATAAGCCCATATTGTTGTGTTATAATCTTTACTTCTATGCAAAGGAATTTTTCTAGTTCTTAAAACTTTATTCTCGCCACTCCCTCGTACCCTTGATTGAGATTCAATCTTATGGCAATCTGGATTATGACACCAATTATAATCGGTCATACAAAAACTCCCATAGCAAATAAAAAGAAAACATAGAACGCACAAATAATAACTATATCTATTTTTGTCACGCTGCCCTCACAGAATAATTAACTGCTGTTCTTGGGTGATCTGCGTCAATGTCCCAAAAATTATAACAAGGGTTTCCATTTTTATCTGTCCATTGTTTTGATTTAAAAGTTCTTACATTATAATAATCTTCGTGTTCATCAACTCCACGACAAGTCGCAAACTTATTTCGTGATTTCATAAACCAACTAAAGTATTTTATTTGTTGTGTCATAATCTTTCTTCTTTCTGTTATGTATGGGATTTTATATTAAATCCCATACATTGTCAAAGGTTAATTTACACTTTGTTGTTGCTCGTACAATACCCTTTCTGCTATTTTTTCTTCCTTTGTTTTAGGTCTATTATTCTTCATACCCTTTATTCTATCAGCTAGGTTTTTAGGATTGTAGATAGTTAAGCCAGTAGAGTTAGTCCTAATTATTTCTGCGTCAGTAATATTCAAACCAAGTTCAGTAGATAACTCTATTGCCTCGTCTAAATATCTATAACCTTTAAGACCGATTTTAATTTCTTTCATCTGGTCTAATACAGATTTAATCCACTTATGATGTGCCATAACAAATTGTCCTTTAGCTTGTTTCCATTGTTTCAACATCATAAATTGTTCTTGATTACAAGCGATAGACCTATCACGACAATACTCTCTACCAATTAAATCTAATTGATATTTTTCATTCCATTCTTTGCCATAGCCCTTGTCATCACTACCAATATATTTATTATTGTTGTCAGTATATTTTGTTTTGTGTGGGTTGCTATCTTTACCCTCTTGTTCAATCAAAATATCTGGGTTGCAATTATCTTGGGCTTTTAGTTCATCACGAAATAAAGCATAGCCATAAGCTTTGTTCTCACTATAACTATTACTACTATTGCCGTCAAACTCGCCATTTAAACGGAAGTCAAAATGTTCTTCAATATTTTTTTCTTCCATAACTGGCTTGTCGTCATAATCTCTATCTTCTACCATTCCAGTATAATGAAAGTGAAAGCAACTGTCCTTTGCAATAGTGCTAACATTCTGAAATTTATTTTGTAGATGATATGCCATTTTGACATCTTCTGGTGTGTAGTGTTTTCTGACAATAGTTTCTGCCATTTTCCACGCATTATCGTTTATGTCAATCTGATCTGCTTTTAGATTGTCATAGTTTTGTTTTTCAATAGTATCTTCTTGTTCAAGATGTACTCTCATTCTGTTAGCAATCTTGTTCCGATACTCTTGATTTAGTCTTATTCTACTCATTGTGTCCTTTCTGTTGTTTGCATAAATAAATTTATATACTGCTTGACAATACTTGTCAATAGGATTATATAAGATTAATGATTATTAGCCCACTAACAGAATCTCGAATTCATTAATGGTCTAATCATTGGGACAACTTCTGGTTGTGCAGTACATCACACCCCAGTTCGCTGGCGTCTTTGTGCTGATCTAAACCTCAACCAGAACTGATCCCTGATCCATTGGTTGTTTACACTAATATTGATCTACCCGATGGATCTGGGATCAGTTGTCGTATCGTATGGCGTTGGAATGTCCAGCCAGAGAAATCTGCTTGCCACGAGACGGCTGATCCCTGATCCATTGGGCATTGACTAGTGTTAAACGAAGTCTGAGCCTGCGAGATGTTCTGGGTAGTTTGCCAACTATCGCGATCTCAGTCTCAATGGATCTGGGATCAGTAATATTTGGTAACATTATGTTACTTGTAGGATAATAAGGGATATGGTATAAGACAATTCTACTGATCCCTGAGTGGTGATGTAACGTATAGGAATTCGCTCAGACCGAGTCTATGTTCGAGGGTGCAATAAAGCTATGGTAAAGAAGTCGACCTCCCTAATTGCTACTCAGGGATCAGTAATAATGAGAAAGAAATTATGATTATATGTTGTAAAAATTGCGGTGCTAATATTGTGGTCCAGAATTATGGTGGAACTCGCACAGCGTGGAAGAAATTCAGGTTTAAATACTTTAAAAAGTATTACACCAAATTTAAAAGTCTCAAACCAAGTAAATGGTCTGTAGTTAATAAAATTGTGGAAAGAGATTTTTTTAAAGAAAAACACTACCAGCTGTTTGATGATAAATATAAGGGAAGAAATGAATTAAAAAACTATTATAAAATGATCACAGAGGGCAGACAAAGTACATATTATGATGAGATTATATAAAATGAGAAAACATCCCTTTGCGGCCCTGGGCAGCAAGCCGCAAGCCGCAAGCTTCAAGCTTGACAATGATTAAAGGATAATATAGGATGTTATTGATCAGACCAAAGCCGGTGAGCGTATGTGGCGATACCACGTTAAATATCGGGTTGCCGGCCTGATCAAGGAAGGAATAATTATGAAAGATCAATTTGGTAGAAACTTAACAGACAATGCCGAACTTGCATTGTTTAGAATAGCAGACATTTTAGAAGAAATTCTAAAACTACAGAGATTCAAGCAGCAAGCGACAAGCGTCAAGCATCAAGCAAAAAAAGCTCTTGACTCCCATAAAATCCCTGATATAAAGTAATTATGAAAACATTAAAACAAGAATGGCTGGACAGAGCTAAGGCAGCAGGCATCAAGGATCCCGATCCTAACGTCCGTATGTGTCAAGCGTTTGCACACTTTGATGGTCCAGGCTGGACCAAGTTTGCCATGGCTGCATTGATAATCGATTTATCCGAGCAATTGGATAATGCTCAAGCAGCAAGCGACAAGCAACAAGCTTGACAAGCCTCAAGCCGCATGGTAATTATAGGATAATAAAGGAGAAATAAAAATATGCCATACTTTAGAGAAGAAGACAAAAAAAGAAGAGACAACAGCTGGAACGACGAAGCGCACAGCGTTTTGGTTTTAGCAATACAAACAATTGACAAGCTGGGAGGCCGTGAAGAATTTCCGGACTTGAGACAGCGTTTAGATTTAATTTTAAATTCGGAGCACTGGACGAAGAAGCGAAGCAAAGAGGAAAGGGAGCGCCTGAACTGGTACGCTACAACAGGCGGCTATGAAGATGAAAACAGCTGAAGCATGGGACCTAGTTGGAGGCCTAAGTAAACCATCAAAAATGCCTGGATGGGCGTATGGTATACCGGCCAAAGAATGCAAAACGGGCTCGAAGCTCCGGCTGGTTAAGAATTCAGTTTGTTATGAGTGTTACGCCCTGAAGGGCTGCTACGTGTTTAAAGTTGTGCAAGATGCACAGTACAGGCGCCTTGCCAGCATCAAGCATGAGCTCTGGACAGGTGCCATGGCTCTTCTTATCAATTCCAAAAAATCTAAAGAATTTAGATGGCATGACTCCGGAGATGTACAGGACGAGGACCATCTAACAAAAATTTTTGCTGTCTGCAGGTTAACGCCTTCAGTCAAGCACTGGATGCCAACGCGGGAAGCATGGGTGAAGCACTTCCTGCCAATGTGTCCTGACAATCTAGTTATCCGGTTCTCGATGCCAATGATCAATCAACGAGCAGCGGGCGGCTGGACCAACACTAGCACCGTGGTGACAGCTGGCGCAACGTGTCCAAGCGCTAAGCAGGGCAATCAATGCTTAGATTGTAGAAATTGCTGGAATAAAAATATTTCTAATATATCATACGGCAAACATTAAAATCATGACACATGTATTTAGAAGCCCTTCCTGGTGGAGGAAATTCAAAGCATCAAGCCGCAAGCATCAAGCAGCAAGCTTCAAGCCTCAAGCTGAAGATACTTCAGATACGAGCAGCAAGCCGCAAGCCCCAAGCGGCAAGCATCAAGCTTCAAGCCGCAAGCAACAAGCTTCATAATATCTCTACCCTCATAAAGTTTCACGTCTCTAGAGGCGAGGTGCTTGACCATGATGAATGTATTGTTAGGATGCCTCACATGAAAGGCTATTTGGTGTGGCGAAAATGTCACACGATTACTCTTGGTTACTTTCAACTCTACAGTGAAAAAATGGCTATTAGTATTATATCCCAATAGATCGGGAGTACCTAATAAACTAGTATTTTCAATTCTTGTCCAACTAATTTCGGGTGTAGATTTCTTAATTTCGTGCCAAAATTTAGTCTCATTTTTAACCACTTTTTGCCGTAATTGGTTTATTATAGTTTCTTCTTAATCTTACCCATTTTCCAACTTTCGATGGGTGAAATTTCAAGCAAAATTCTATGTGATTCTCTTGCGCCAATTAAATTATTTTCAAATAAGGTAATTGCTTTGATGTCAACACAACCATCTGGAGAACGATACTCACCTTGAGGCAGCTTAACCATAACTCTAGCGCCTTGACAAGTTGGTGATTTTAAAAACCTATCTAGCTGTTTAGCTAATTCTTTCGCATTAATCATAGTTGACTTGTACGCCTAATTACTGTATTTGTCAATATATGGGATTGCCAAAAAGACTCACAGAAATGCAGATGAAATTTGCCCATTTATTGGTAACAAATGAAGGCAGAATGACTGGTTATGAATGTGCCAAAGAGGCAGGATATTCAGAGGACCGGGCTAGAGTCACAGCATCAGAATTACAAAGCCCAAGGGTTTATCCATTAGTAGTTAAATACATAGGAGAAATACGAGAAGAGTACCAGAAGAAATATTCTGTAACATTTGAAAGACATATTACAGAACTTGGAAAGATTAGAGCTGAAGCTTTAAAGAAGGGTGCTTGGTCTGCAGCAGTCAATGCTGAAGTTGCCAGAGGTAAAGCAGCAGGATTATATGTTGAGCAGAAAATAATTAGAACCGGTAAGCTGGATGATCTTTCAGAAAATGAATTAGAAAATAGGATGAAAGAAATTATGGATGAATACTCTCCAATACTTGAAGGAACGTCTTCAGAAGAATTAAAAGATAAAGTTAAAACTAAACAGAAACAAATAAGACTAAAAAAAGTTAACTAATCTTAGTCATTTTAACAACCCACGAAGTAGGAATCATAGTACGATCACCAAAAGTTATTTCTTTTGTAATTGGATCTAAATCATATGATGCAAATATTTTTACTGAATCTTTATCTTTAGAGAACACCCAACCTTCGTTAATTGGTTTTGCCAATTTCATCTTGTTAAACTCTCTATCATCAGCCCAACCAGAATCACTTAACGCATCAACCCATTCAACCCTAAACTTTGAAAATGGGATGTCGTTCGACTGTGTTGGTACGACTTGTTTTCTTCTTCTCGGTTTTCTTCTTTTTAAGTTTTTCATAAAATTGTGGATTATGCTTTCGGTTGAACTTATCCCAAAATTCTCCCTCTGTCATCATACTTATTACATCTGCGATAGCGTTTCCTATAACCATTTTTTCTAGTACACATATTTCGCCACATTTTCAATGTTAAAAAAGTGTTGGTAATTGCGGATTGCCACACTTTACACATTTTCGGTTTTAAAAACGTGGAGGCTACTTTCATTGGTATATGCGGATAATAAGCAATTTTAACCTAATTTACACACTTTAGACCTAAAATATCTTTTCGAGAAATTTTTTCCCAAAAAGTTTTTCAAAAGTGTGTATTTGTGGAAATCGGCTACTTTCCTTATATACCAATGGTTATAGCCTCCACACTTTTATTTCAAAAGTGTGGCAAATGTGTATTTTTTCATTTTTATGCGGGTTTTTGAAAATTTCTCCACACTTTTGCCTCCAAAACATTGTGGCTTTTTTGTGATTTGCCACATTTCGGACACATTGTTGTACACTTATGTCGCAGTGTGACATTTATATCACAGTGATATTTATATCACTATTTGCGCTTTCGCTTATTATTTTCTTTAATGGAATAGTAGACCTCAACATAGGCTTTACATTTAGGACAGGATAGATTAGTTAATAAATCAAATTCCTCATAATCCTCAAGATCATGATCTCCTCCCCAAATTAATTCTGTATTACAGTGCCAACATTTCATAGTACTGGTTTACTCTTCCTAGCCACTCCCATTTCAATTCTCGAAACTCGCTGCCATTCACTGTAAACTTTTGAAAGAAATTGTCAGGTGTGCACATAAGTATCACTCCCTGCTCGATGCTCGTGTCATAGATACAGTTGTGGGCCATCGCATAGGCTACCATCTGCAATTTGTAATCTCCTATCCACTCAACCTTTTTAGGCTTGTTACTGGATTTAAAATCGATTATACTTTCGCGCCCTTGATAAATACCACATAGGTCTGTAGCTCCGGCGTATAAATTCGGGTAGAAGAGTGTGACTTCAGATCCCCAAATTTCTTCTATATCATTGAATCCTTTAGCAATTATCGTCTCTGCCATGCCGCTCGCTTCTCGCCCCACGTCCCGTAAATCTAAAACCTTGCCGCCTTGCAAATACGTTTCCAGATACGAGTGCATAGCTGTCCCACGCTTTGCTGCGCGATCCTTGATTCTTTCCGCCTCAAATATCCCAACTTTTTGAGTCCACCTCTTGAGGCTTTCAGCTTTCTCAGAATCTTGAGTTTTTTGTAGTATCGTTGTAACACTTGGTAGTTTCTTGTCATCAACATCATAGTGTCTGTCTCCTTTAAGTAATTCCCTTTTACTCTTGGGGTATTTATATAATTTATTCCATTTCATTTTAGCACTCCGTTATACCATCCCAGTAAAAAACTTAGTAGAATCATAAGTATAAATATATAAATAAGCGTTTTTAAACCCCCGTTATATTTCCACTTCATTAAAACTAGTCCTTTTGTAAATTTATTGCAGCAGGACCTTTTTGTCCTTCTTCAACATCAAATGTTAATGTGTCGCCTTCATTCAAGTCTACATTAGCAGCGTTGGCTGCTGAAGAATGTACAAAAACGTCTTTTTCGTTGTCATCTCGTGCTATAAATCCATAGCCTTTGATTGAATTAAACCATTTTACTTTTCCTTTTATACTCATTCTATCTCCTTTCTTGTCACTTTGCTCTCATTTAATAAGTCATCCCCATCTATTAATTCAATATCCTCTTTTTCAGCGGCTTCTTTCGCGCCAAAAGTAAATTTAGAAGAAGTAATAACCATTAAAACTTTCTCATGATCAGATTCTTCTAATTTAGAAGACCCTATTAATTCCCTTATAACATCAGGTCCAACAGGTTTTTTCCAATGTTTACATTGTACAATTAATTTTTTAATTGTTCCATCTTTAAATTCCTTTAAAGCTCGAATATCAATACCGCCATCATAATTATTTCTTTTTAATACTTCCCAACCTAATTTAGTTACATATTTTTCGGAGAATTCTTCAAAATCACCAGGGCCTAGTTCATTTATAGTTTTAGCTTTTTCAATTTCATGATCGGAAGCGTAGAATAAGTTATTTAAACTTTTTGACCGGTAGGTGATTTGTTTTTGAGTCATTCCTTTTTTACCCCATAAACACTCTTTTACAAAAGTATGCCCAGGTGGGATGGGGAAATTTAAATCTTTTGCAAGTAGTAGTTGAACTTTTGAAGCTTTAGTACCTTGTGCAAGTTTTCTAGCGTGAGCTCTTCTATCGCCACTAAATTTCCTGTTTTCATTAAAAAATAGTCTTTCTTTTCTCTGTTGTTCTTTGTTAGGATTTCTTATGTATTTTGTTCTAGGTAGATAACGAATTCTTTTTTTATTGGAATTACTATTTTTAATAACACTACGGCCTCGATAAGACATTGTAGAATCTCTCTCAATAAGTACTTTCCAGTCTCTAATGCACGCCGCTAATTTCAAGTAAATACGTTTAGAAGACTCCTCTATTTTTTTATCAAAAATATTTCCACTATTAAACAACCAATACTTAAAATCTTTTTTGTCTTTCATAAAAATTTCAGAAAGACACCTCTCATTATGATCATGAGCAAATATGGCTATTACTTTTTCATATTCAATAAAACGAACGTATTTAAAGATAGGATCATCTCTTATTTCAACACAGGCATTATAGGGAATCCAAAGACCAGTAGCTTGATTCATGGCTTCGGTAAGAATTTCTTTTATTTGTAATTTTGTTTCTTCGTCAAAATTTAAATGTTCTTTTGGAATACCCATTAATTCTTGTGCGTTACTATCTCCTATTGATGGTAACCAATGAATA
>VTLG01010703.1_pt1 | contig 14128 bp, 10 predicted proteins | sample 4694571 | NCBI WGS metagenome assembly VTLG01 (sample SAMN12604809, study PRJNA352737) | marine metagenome | biome: ENVO:00000447; feature: ENVO:00000209|ENVO:00000569|ENVO:01000036; material: ENVO:00002151; isolation source: viral sequences binned using virsorter ...
TACAGACTGATCTACACGATTAGCTTGATATATAACATCAGCTGTAAGACCCATTATACTAGAAAACGGTTCAAATCTCTTATAACTTCTCCATGCACCAGTGATTGGATCTTTAATAGAATGAGGCTTCCAACCCATAGCAATCATACGACTCTTCTCTGCAGCATCTTGAGGCCCAGAACCTGATATAACACCATTCAATGCAAGCATACCTACACCCATAACCACAGTACTACCCATGATTTGACGTCCGATATATTCAGATCTAAGTGTTTCAAAAGCTAAATCAGGATTCCTCATACCATCTAAACCATGCTCAGCTAAAGCTGCAAGTTTCTCTTGTCCTGTTTTAGCACCCATTACTTTACGTGCCTTAGTTAAAGCAGGTCCAAGATTACTCATTGGATTAAATGACCAACCAAGTTCAACTGAATTTATACCAGTTTTAGGGAATAAGAATAGAGGTTTAGCTGCAGGAACATGATCTAAGAACTTCTCAAAGCTTCGTACTGTAGCATTATCTAAGTTAAGTGCTATCTCTTGTGAAGCAAACTTAGCTGCTTTATCTGTAAGTAGTCCAGTAGAATCAAAGGCATTCTCATATAGTTCTCTTTGTACTTTTAAGAAATCTTCTTTAGAGAATGATCCATTAAACCTTGTGAATAAATCATCATAAGCTCTTGCACGTGCCATACCACTAGCCATGAAGGAGTTAGTAAACCCATCAATAGCATATAAGGCATTAGTACCATACTTAACAAAGAACTGCTTGTTCCACCAAGTAAGACCTTTAGCTATTTTCCACATAGCTACCTTACCCCATTCACCTTCAAGTTCCCAAGCTTCAGATAATGTATCCATATACTCCATACGTTCCATATTAGCTTTAGCTAAATCTGAACGTCCACGCATCATAGCAGCTTCTGGATTACGTTTTGCAAGCTGCCATTCAGATTGCATTACCTTGAAAGCACGTCTGATGTTCTCATCAATACCTCCATATGTCCATAAAGCTCTTTCATATACTTTATTATTACCAGTTAATCTAGATCCAGCAAGTACGGATACAGGTTTAATAGCAGTCATTACTGAGTTACCTATAGCAGCACTACCTGCAGATAAACCAGAAAGAATATTATTTATTCTAGCAGCATGTAAACCTTTAACAATCATGCTAGGTACTTCAGGCTCTCCATCAAAAAAAGCTTTCTTAATAAAACCAATATGATTCTCAGCGTATCTATGCATCTTATAGAGATCATCTACTTTACCATTAGTAGCATCATAGATTTCTTTAAATGGTTTAAGGTATGATGGATTCTCTTTAGCTATACGAGCTAGTTCTTTTTCTAGTCTACCATTACTCTCTTTGACACCTTTTAAGTATATGTCAAACTCATCACCCTGTCTATTCATCCACTGAATAAGACTAGGTACATCAGCTTGTGCTTTTAATTTTCTATACTCATTAGCTTTACTTAGAATATACTCATTAGCTTTAACTTCAGTTCCTAAGAGATTCAGTTTTTTAAACATGATCTCCCACTGTCTGGAAGTATCAACAGTATCACCAAGCATGATAGCACCAGCTGCTGTATCAGCAACAGTCTCAGCAGCATTCTGTGTTAACATAGCAGATGCTCTCATTTGATTAGGATCAAAGAGTCTATCGTATGCATTTTTAAATGCTTTGGAGGCTATAGTCCACTGTTCCTCATCTAGAATTGCATTAGAATTAAAGACTGTGGTCTTCATATCATCTACAATGAACTGAAACTCTTTAAAACTTAGGTCTCTACCATAGATAGCTTGGGTTAGATTATCCACAGACCTATTCATCTGCTCTGCTGTGATCTTAACCTCTTTACCTCCAGCACTGACAACAGCATCAATATTAGGAGATAGAGCATCGAATAGTTGATCTAGTTGTTTAGCTCTTTCATTACTATTCAAAGCAGTCATGAGCTTCTTCTGGAAGCGTTCATCAGCAACAGGAGCCATTCTCCCATTACTAGTTCCTATATTATTCTGTATCTGTGTCTGATGTACTTTAGCTAATAATGGATCAACTTCAAGATCTGTCACAGCTTTACCTGCAGTATCTTCACCAATATCATTGACAAAAGCATTATACTCCAATCCATCAGGATCAGCAGTTAAAGCATCTATCATCTCATCAGTCTGAGCAGCCTTTCTAGCTTGCCTACGAGGCTCTATAGCAGCTGAAACAGGGTCATCAAACATAGATAACTGTTCATCACGTTTTGCAATGATCTCAGCTGCTCCTGCATCTCTTGGAAATAGCTTAGCTTTTTTACCTAATGAGAAAGTAGCACCTAATAACTCAACGCCAACTGATAAGCCAGCGCTTTCCATTACATTCTTCTTCCATCTAACATCAGGACTATCACCATCTCTAGTAGCCCAAGGTATATCTACACCTAACCAGTTTTCTAAAGTACCTGCTAAGTTATCATCTGTCTTTGAATGAGATGAAATCATAGCAACAGTAGTATCTACACCAGCCCAAGCTGCTATATTACCAAGTGTTTTAGTAATAGCAGGTAGTTTTTGTGCCCAAGTAAAACCTTTGGCAGTACCTGTTACAACAGTACCACCTACCATACTAGGTATAATAACAGAAGATGCATCTCTAATCATCTTATGTGCAGGATGTTTAGAACGATATGAGGTATTATCCCACCATTGATCTAATGGCTTTAACCAAGGTACAAGACCTATAGCATCAAATGCAAAGTCTCCTACACCTAAAGATGCTTGATCTATAACCTGTTTAGCATGTCCTAATATTGGTATATTATAACCTAATTCTGGATTATAAAGACTTGAACGCTTTACTATATCAGGGACATCTTCTTTTTCAGCTTGCTTTTGAAGCTCTTGATTCTCAATAGCCTCAGCATCTTCAGCTCTATAGAAGTCAGCAGTCTGTTGCTCAAATGCATCTTGAGCTTTAGATGATTCATCCTGTTCATAGATATTAGAATCATCTACATTAATAGGTATATCTGTCATTATACTTTACCTCTAGTTGCTGGAGTGATTGTACTATTATAACGCCCTTTCATCCAAAGATAGTCATAAGCTTCAGGGCTTAATAAAGCTGGATCATGCATTAGAAATGGACTATTAAATGTTGGGTTATTATTATCATTAATTAGATTACTGACTGATTGTAGTAAAAACTTCTGCTGTTCTGTACCGCCTGTTTCCTTTACCTCACTGGTAACAGGAGCAACTTTTTCTAATATAGGTGCTGTATATACAGGTTTATTAATAGTACCATCATCACGTTTAGCCATACAAGCTTTGTTAATATCACATAAATTATATGATTCTAATAGATGCATAGCATATGGTGATATATATTCATTAGTTTCTCTATACTTTTTAACATAAGCTTCTGGTAAAAGCTTTGTAGTTGATGCACCACCAGCTTGCGTCTCTTCATTAATGAGTTGCTGTAACTGTGCTTGCATTACATCAACAGCTAAAACTTTACCTTTAGTCTCTTTCTGTATCAGCATAGCTGTACCATGCATCTCAGGCCAAAGACCTTTATTAGCTTCTTAGTTCAGTATTATCAATGTATTTTTTACTATAAATTAAATCAGAATTCTCTGTTAACTCTGTACCAAGTTGAGCTCTGTTAAGCTCTATTACATCCTGTTTCTTAGCTAATGCACCAGCAAATTCATGCCTACCATTTACGGATACCTTTTTATAATAACCATCTTTACCGCCTGTTTTGATATCTTCTGCTATCATATTTCTAGCATATTCATATGATGCTTCATGTGATTTACCAGACTCTCTAGCAGTACGATAGTATCTAGCAGCATCTTGATTAGCTTTTATCCTAGTATCGTTCCAAGTTACACTTTCGTGCCAAGATGTTTTCTTCTCAATTATATCATTTAATGCTGTTTCAATTCTATAGTTAAGACGTTCCTTAGTACCATCCTTACCTTCTTGTGGTAACCAGGTGTTGTACTTATTGACTTGAGATCTAACCGTCTGTTCTACAGACTTACTAAGATTCCATCTTTTTATATCTTCATCACGTATGATCTCACCACGTTCGGATTTAGCTAAGAGAGCTCTAGTGCCTACTTTATCGTTGATAGTAGATAGACCATAAGCTTGTGATTTTTGTAAGTATTGAACACCTTTAGCAAAATGATGACCTCTTTTTGTACCATAGCCTATCATTGCTTGCATTACTGAATCAGGGATATTACCGTCATACTCCTCATTCAGTTTCATCATGTTTTCGTAATACTCTCTACCTTCCCTTATTAGCTCTGATTCTTTTAATTTAAGAGCGTTATCTTCATGAGCCATTTGAGCTAAACCAGCTTTCTCTAACTCGATCCATTCTTTTCTATTAAGTTTAGACCAAGGTTGTTTCTCTTTAGAACTTCTATGTTTAACTGGTAGGGTTTCTAAATCTTTAATCTGTTCCCATTTAATAGACCCATCTTTAAGTCCATCAACTAAAGCAGCATGTACTCTACGTTTAGCATATCTAAGCTGTTGAGGAGTTGCATTTTCACCACCAGCTAAATGTATAACAGCAGCTGGTATACCTGCAGCTCCTACATTTCTATCTAGATCTGCATCAAAACCAATGAAGTCTTGTATAACAGTTATAGTAGATTTATGCTGGTCTCCTAATTCTTCTTTGGCTGTACGTTCGGTATCTCTCCGACGCCAAGCCATTTTAGCTTGGTCAATTAGCCCATTAGCACCAGCTAATTCCATAATCTTAGATGAGAACAGCTGTTCACCGTTTTCATCTTTAAAATATCTAGAGGTTAACTCTTGTAGAGCAGTATCTACATTCGGACCTCTAGCACCAGCTAAAGTGAACTTACCTCCACCTGGTAACTCTAACTCTGTATTAGCTTCTTGTGCAAGGTATTGCTGTAAACCTCTAGCTCTACGTTGAGCGGCTAGCTTACCTACAGCTAGATTCATATAACCGCCACCACGTCTGATACGTGCTATGACATCTAATGGAACACCCTTCATTTGAAGGTCATTCAACATGCCATTCAGATTCTGATCATTAACTCTGATACCTTTCTGCCAGTTTCTTATAGCATTAAACTTCTCTCGATTGATACCATAATCTCTGTATATTTCAGCAGCAAAGCTGTCAATATCTGTTCTACGTCTGGTCTCTTCTTGTTTAATAAAAGCAGCACCAGTTTTGGTAAGATTTAAGATACCCTCAAAATCTTTCCTTTTTTGTTCTGCTTTTACTCTAGCATTATTAACAGAAGTTTCATACTGTTTCCACTTCCACTTAGCTTGTGCACGACCATATTCCTTTCTATCTTCGAATTGGTCATTTCTTAACCGTTCCTCTAGCTCAATATTTTGATTGAAGACTTCAGATAATTCACGAGCTTGCTTATTTTTATAGTCAAGCTCCTCCTGCATATACTTCAGTTGTTGAAGCCCTTGGGCTCTTATCTTATCTGAAGGGTCAGGTATTTTAATTTGATTAGCACTGAAGCCTCGTTGTTGGGCGTACCCTTTGTATAGAGACATTGTTTAAATGTTAGGTTGTAACGACTTCCATAGTGATGTCCAGCTTACTGTAGTCAACTGCATAGAACCCGTCTTTTTCAGTTTGTCCAACGGCGTCTTCACGACCCATTGCTATTAAATCTTGGGCAGATGTTCCCATATATTTAGGACCATGTTCACCATCAAATCTATATCTAAAGGTGTATTTAGGTATACCTGATGGTGATGTACCTACACGTGTTATATCGTATTTAACTCTATCATCACTTAGCCAACCAAATTGAGCAGCCATACCAGCAACACTAGCTACAGTACCAATAACACCAGCTGCCTGCTGGAACATACTAGGTTTAGATACAGCCCCTTTAATAGGCTTAACCTGTTGCCAGCGGTCCCAACTAGGAGGCTCTTGTGGTGCAAGTGACTTAGGTCTAGGTAGCTTAAGAGGTGCAGGTGCAAGAGGTGGTAACTGTGGTTCAGGTGCAATAGCAGATTCAGCTTGAATATCAGCAGAGTATTTCTGCATAGCTGCATGTTGGATATCAGATTCATACTGAGCACCAGCAGACTTCATAGATTCAGCTAATTGACGTTGACCTAATTCTGTTGATGTTGTTACCCTACCTAATTGTGCATTCTGTTGATCCCATTGAAGACCCATACTAGCACCTTCTCTTTCCAAGGTATCAACTAAAGCAGCTTGTTGTTGACCAAAGGCTGCTAGCTGGGCTTGCATATTCTTCCTAGCACTTCTACCAGCTTGTCCCATTGCAGCTTGTGCTCCAGCTGCTGTCATTTCTTTTCTACCGAGATCTTGAGCTTTACCGGCTAGCTCAGCATCTTTTGCATTTTTTGCTTGATCTAATCCTTTTACATTCAAACCAAAATCTTGAACAGCATCATTTAGTTTATTTATAAGCTCTTCATTTTGAAAACCTATTCCAGTTAGTTTTTCATTATAAGCTCTTGTATTATCACTGGAAGTAATTTCGTGAGCCAGATTATTATAATCTAACTGTTTGTGATAAGATTCAACACTAGCATTATATGCAGCTATCTGATTATTATAATCAAAGTCACGCATAGCGAGTTTATGATTATATTCCTCTGTAGCTATCTGTTCTCTGTAATCAATGTTTTGATTTTGATTCCAGATTTGGATATCATAAGCATCTTTCTTATGCTCATAGGTATCTTGCATTTCCTGCCAGTCATATTCATGTCTAGCTAGGTCATACTCGTATTGTTTTCGGATTTGTTTTTTGTTACTTCCACCACCACCACCGCTCATAATTTATTCTCCAAGTTTCTTTTTAAATAGTGTACGGATTTTAGAGGATACTTCTCTCATTTTAGCTGGTCCTTGCGTGAGCATAGCAACTACAGCAAAAACTTCATGATGTGTATCTCTCCAAACATGACCATAAATTTGATCAGTTTCATCTCCTTGTTCCCATGTGTTAGCAGCCATCCAGGCATTCCACATAGCAAGGTGTTGAGATTGTAATACATCTCTATATTGTTGAAAGAACGGATTAAACGGTAATTCAACAAAGAACCACTCTGTAAGTTCTAGTAACTGTTCACGTGATACCTCCTGATCAGCATCATAGATATCATCTACAGTTCTAGATACACAAGCAAGTTTCCATAAGTAATTAGCGGCAAATGGATTCTTACCTGCAGCTTCATCTATAATAGCTTTTGTTGCAAGTTCGTAAATTTCACGTTCTTTCGGTGTAGTCATGTTCGTCGGTAATAACGGGGTGAATAGTTACCTTCCCAGGCCATTGAAGTCAAGGATACAGGGAAAGGTGAATCGCTAAATACTCTAAGTGTATAATTATCTGTGCGCTGATGAATAGGTACTGTGAATACGTTCTGTGCTTCAATAGGTACGTCATCACCTAAATAGTAGTTCGCTTCCTGTGTAGGTGAGAGCGTAAACCATTGGTCTACATAGATCTCAACAGAGTCAGCAGGTGTAGTAACGTTGCCTGATGTAGTTGCAGCTGCCGGTGCATTAGTAAATGTAACCGTAACATTATCTGGCTGACTGGCATGATCGGCAATTGTATAGTCTGTACCAAGTATCTGCTTAGCACCATTCTTTTTAACAATAACATCGGCTTTGTCTTTTACATCAAAGTCGGGTGAAAATATTTTATTACTTCCATCACCTATGAACGATTGTGTAGCAGCTTGTACACCCTTACGTTGTAGTTTAAACCCAACTACACTAGACTGTGCAATAGAGAATTTACATCTAGCTATGGTTAATGCAGCTGTATAATCAGTTCTATTAGGTTCTGGTCTAAAGTAAAGTTTCGGTAAAGTTATATCATAATTATATTTATAACCTACATAGACATCTGATGCCTGTGAAGTTAAATCTTTATCAGGTACTTTAAAATATGTACCACCAGCATCTGTTGCCCTATCTGGGTTAATAGTAAAACCAGATTGTGTAGTACCTGAGAAGTTAGTTACAGCACCAGATATAACTATAACTGGTGTTAATGTAGTAACATCAGAATAAGGTATATAACATCTAGATCCATCATAAGAGTCTACAGCAGCTGTTATAGAACCATTACTACCACCTCCACCGGAGATAGTTACAACTGGAGCTACTGGGTAGCCACTGCCTGCATTAGTAATAGTGACAGCATTAATTGCACCTGAGTTAACTGTACATGTAGCCGTAGCTTGTACACCTCCATCAGGTGGTGCTGCTATAGAAAGTGTAGGGGGTGAAGAATAACCAGTGCCGCCTGCAGCAATAGTAAGTGTTTTAACTTCTCTAGATTTCACTGAGCTTGCAGCTGTATAGAAATCCATATGAGGGTTAACCTGTTGACCTTCAGCTGTAACAATGATAGTCTCTTCAGGAGTCATTGTCATTGTAGCACTGACTAAATTATATCTAGCATCTGAACCAGTTCCAGTTTTAATAATACCATAAAGAGTATCTGAATCTGTAGTTAAATAATGAGTATTACCAGGTAACTGCCATGTAAACCAAGACTGCATTAAGTCTCTTTCTCCATCACTATATGTTCTAAAGAAATAAGCTTTATCAGAAGTCTTACCATACATAGTTAAGAAACTATTCTGAGTATTAGCCATCATACTATCAATTGTTACAGGGATATACTCTGCAACAACTCTTCCTATATCTACAACTTGTGGCGGTGCGCCAGCTCCACTAGGAGCTAATGAGAATATCCTTGTAAAACCTGCAGTATCATGTGTTTTACTAATAAAGTTTATGTGTGTACCAATATCTATAGGATTTATTTTAGTATCCATTTTATAGTTAGATATTGTCCTAATTATAGCTGTACTTGGTTTAAGGTTTCCATCAGCAGAGAACATCATAAACTGCTGATTCTGTGAGAACAGCATTAAACCACCAGCTGTAGGTACAACAGCATGTAAGTTAGCTGGTCTAGTACTAGAGCAACTTATATCAATAGGATCTTGATCTGTAGTAAGCTGAGCTGATGTCATATAGAAATCATAATGCTTATCAGACTTACTAGTTGATACATTATCCCCAGTCAAGAATCCTAATCTGTTGTTATAAAAGAAAGCTTGTTGTATAGTGGTGCCTACAAAAGAAGGGTCTTCGTTAGTATCATCGTCACCTACTTTACGTGGTTCCCATTTACGTGCAGCTAAAGTACCAGCTGTGGCTGCTGATCCATCATGCTGTAAACCATTTATAGCACTAAATGAGAATACATTCTTAGCTGTAGTATAGAGGTGATGAGGCATAGTAGCTTCTGTTACACCCTTAGTTTCACCAGGTTTAAGAGTCTCTTCCCAATTACCTGATCCATAGTAAGGTGCTGAACCACTTGTTTCATCAGCAACAAACTTAGCGTAGTAAGTATCTGCAGTAGATCCTGTATTCTTAATTGTAACTACTCTATCATGTTTAGATTGAGAAGCTAACTCAAGACTATTATCTACTTCATCTTGATAAGATGACAAAGCATCTCCACTTGTACCACCTGTACATGACAATGTGAATGCAGCTCCTGTACTCCACAATTCTAATGAAGAACCTATTACTAAAGTGTTTAAATTAGATATACTAGCAGCATCAATTGCTGTTTTCAATGCAGTTAAGATTGACTTAGCATTTAGATGTACGGTAGTATCAGCATCATTAGTTGGTGTATCATTAGCATTGGTATCATAATTATAATCTGTACCATTTATAGTTACAGTATATCTTTGACTGTATTCTACAAGCTGCATTCTTACAGTACCTACTGTTTTAGCAGTGAATGCATCACCTGCTACAGTAGTAATAACTTTAGTTTTATTAGTTATAATACTTGTATCTCTTACAGTTAATACATCATAGTCAGTAGAATTAACAGCATTTAGATAAGCTCTAGCTGCACTATGATAGTTAACTGTACACTTCACTAAGTCAGTAGTATTCCATACATGTATCTGTCCATAAGGACTACCAGATGCACCTACTACACAACCTATATATTTTTCATCTGACCCTGCATTATAATAAAACCATTTAGCATTATCTAAATCAGTCTGATCAAAAGCAGAGCTTCCATCTGTTAATTCTTTTAGAAATTTTAAACCAGGTCTTTTCTGTAGACCAAACGTAGGATCAGGGTAAACGTTAAGAGCTTCCTTAACTTGACCTGGCAGCTTCTTATCATCTGGTTGATTAGAAACACCCCCTAAAAAGTTTGGTATTGTTTGTGTGACAGCTGCCATTAGCGATACAGTGCTTGGTAAGGTTTGTAAGAATCATATACTTTCTCTCCACGTTTGTGTCCGAAGAATGTATAGTCACCTTGATTGCATTCATACTCCATAACTTTAGCTCTTAGATCTAACTCTCTTTGTGAAAGAATTTGAAACTGTGCTCTATCACCTACAATACGACTAGATACAATAGCAGCTGTTTTAGCCACTATATAATCCTGCATTGGTCTAGGTAGATCAACCCAATCAAAGAACCAAACTATATCACACCGAACAGTATCCCATCCAGTGAGCGTAGTCCAATCATAAGTATGGTTTATCTTTTCATATAATTTTCCATCTCTTCTTACTGACTCATATTTATTATCCTTCTCAGCATGTAAATCTATTTGTAATATATTATTTGCAATGGGTATCTCACCATTGGCATCTGGTGTCATCGGATAAAACTCTTCAGTATTAAACGTCCAGCCTTCAGCCTGTACTTCACGAGACACATTTAATAGTGTGTCATATGCAATCGCAACGTCTGGGTTGGTTTGATCTAGTGTTGTTACAGGTGCCTGACCAACAGACGCCAGTATCTCATTGACTGCTGGTAGTTCTTGAGCAGCGTTAGTGGTAGGGAAAGCCATAATTAATTTATGTAAATAAAAAAAAGGGGACCGAAGTCCCCCGTGTTAAGAAGCTGCAGAACGGTCTGAGTCACCGCTTGCTTCTTTGATAGCTGGGCTATCTGATTCTTGGCCTGCATATGAGGTTCGGAAGTTCATTGTTTCTGAATATACTTCAGAAGCAGCTGTTACACCGCTCTTTGTTTTAGCTACTGAGTGCCGAATTGCACTACCTTTTAGCGAAGCTGTACCATTAGTCGCATACTTATTATCAGCAGCGAGAGTTCCGGTTACAGTTGCTAGAGGTAGAGCACTAGCGGCAGCTACAGCAGCGTTCCCTGTTCTAGGGATTGGACCAGTTGGTCCTGCAACGCCTTGACCTTCATTAGGTGTGGCATCTGTATTACCCTGAGCAAGGACACTTAAATTTGCCATTAATTAGTCCTCGTATTCTAGTGATGTGACGTAGCCAACTACAGCAGTACTAGTACCTGAATCACCGGTAGCGACCGTGATCTTATCGCCAATGCGATAGCCATTGCCATCGGCAGCGGCTGCAGCATCTACTGCAATAGCTGTGCATACATTACTTCCGATGGTGAGATCTACTTTAAGACCAGTACCACCACCATCTGTTGTGGTTGCTTTATTGTCTACAGTACCATTAGTACCACTACCAGTTCCATTGTCACCGGTTGCAGTACCAACAGCAATTGTAGCAACAGCACCGCCAGCTCTTCCCCACTCAACAGGGGGCTGGTTAAAATAAGTCTTAGATGTAAGACTTCTAATACCAGTTATTGGATGTGCTCTTGGCATATTACCTCCCCTTAAGCGGTTTGGATTTCAATAGCAGCAGCAGGGTTTAGAGTACCTGCACCCATTGCTAGACGTCCAACGATCAAGTCGCCTTGATACATTGTCTTAATGTCAGCTCCGGTTGTCTGTACCTGTGGACCAATTGCTTCTACAACACCTGCAGCATCCTTCTGATAGATCAGTCCAGCGTGATTAGCGAAAGCACCATTGTAGGCGTTATTCTCACCAGACACAGCTGCTACTGTACCAGCTTGGAAAGGTAGGTTGTTGGAGAGTTTAAGATCGATACCAGCAATCTGATATAGACCTTGACCAGAGTTTAGATTACCCTGGGTGTTACCGTAGTCACGGTTAAGGATGTTAGAATCAACCTGAGAAACTAGAGCGTAGTACTGGCGAGGTGCTAGTACAGCTGTGCGTCCCTGCTTAGGAAGGTTCTTTTCATCTAGGATAGCAGCTGCCTCGAAGAAGGCATCTACCAATTTCTGTGCATCATACTGGTTACCGGAACCGATTTGAATAACGGAACCACCTGGCTCTGGGCCTGGTGCTGCAGTAATAGGATGAGCTTCTCTTGCAGCGAGAGCAATTGTTCTGAAGATCTTCTTGTCATATGCCTCAGCTAGAGCGTGTCCAATCTTCTTGGAGATCTCTGAACGTAGGGAGTAATGAGCAAGTGTCTCATCTAGGTCATACACGAATGCAGAACTGATGAGTAGATCGTCGCAGACAATTGTCTTCTCTGCTACTGGGGGATCACCCGAACCCAGGATTGGTTCTCCGGGAACATGGTAATCGGCGGTCATACGACCGGTGAAGATGAACTGTAGACTCTTACCGTTCTTTAGTTGACGGTTTTGTACAGTTCCCTTCGCAACCGTTGCTGACTCATAAGCTTTGAATAGCTCACCTGAGAACAGCTTTAGATAGGTTGCATACTTGGTATCATAAGCAGTAGCCAGCGCCAACGGGGTTGAGCTGGTATTGTTAATAGTACCAATACTGGAAACTAAAGTTGAAGCCATTTATCTAAGAGATTTGTATAATTAAACAGTCTCTCAATCGATTGAAATTAAAAATATGTGTGGTCTATCCCACCGTCTAGACGGCATAGGGTATCCGCTATGTTCACTCCGTAGAGGATACATTCGGGCCTTGCCAATTAGTCAGAGGTCCGACACTGAGGTGCCTCTAACCATGCCTTACCTTGTCGATGATACTCAACATGTAGGACTTGTATAAAAATAAAAATGGAAAGGAGTCCGAAGACTCCTAACCATAATTCATTAACTTTCATCAGAAGTTATATTTTGCTCCGAGCTTGGTACCCCAAGAGTTGTCATCATCGGTGTCCTTATCAGCAGTTAGTACTGATAGCTCGCCATAAATTCCAAGCTTTTCTGTGGCTTTGAATGAGCCACCTACTTTACCTGAGATACGGTTCTCCGAGTCAACCCCATCCACCGCTACGATGGCCGGGCCTCCTTGAATGTAGTATGTGAACGAATCATTACCACCTTCATATCCTACATGGACATCGGTAGTGGTACTTTCTACGTTCGAACCGGTGCGAGACCCATTGGCCTCTACGTTTACATATACACCAGCTGTTGCAGGTGTCGCCAGTGCTGTGGTGGATGCCAGAGCGGCAAGTGCAATAAGTTTCATTGTTAAATTTTACTTTGTTTTGGTATAAGGGATACCACGATACTTTAGTTGGACTGTCATAAGTCTTCTCCTTAGTACCTAGCCCCCGTTCCATGACTAGGTTTCATGCGATCCCCGAAGGGATTGAACGGACGTAGTTCCCGTTGGCTTCTACTGCCTCGACAAGCGAGCCGCCAAGTTATCATGCTAAGTCTAGTGGAAAGTTGTGTGCGTTTCTTTCGTGCATTACTTCCATGCCTAAGTCGGCACGGTTGAGTATGTCAGCCCATGTAGGGACGACTCTTCCACTAGCATCGAGAACGGATTGATTGAAGTTAAACCCGTTAAGATTGAATGCCATAGTGGCGACTCCCATGGAAGTAAGCCATATGCAAGTGACTGGCCAAACAGCAAGAAAGAAATGTAAAGCACGAGAATTGTTAAAGCTTGCATATTGGAATATGAGTCTACCGAAGTAGCCATGAGCAGCTACAATATTATAGGTCTCTTCTTCTTGACCAAACTTGTAGCCATAATTTTGTGATTCATTTTCTGTAGTCTCTCTAACCAACGAACTGGTGACCAATGATCCGTGCATAGCACTGAACAGAGATCCACCAAATACCCCCGCAACCCCCAACATATGGAAAGGATGCATAAGGATATTATGTTCTGCTTGAAAGACAAACATAAAGTTGAACGTTCCTGATATCCCCAACGGCATACCGTCAGAGAAACTT
>VTLG01015252.1_pt1 | contig 14128 bp, 24 predicted proteins | sample 4694571 | NCBI WGS metagenome assembly VTLG01 (sample SAMN12604809, study PRJNA352737) | marine metagenome | biome: ENVO:00000447; feature: ENVO:00000209|ENVO:00000569|ENVO:01000036; material: ENVO:00002151; isolation source: viral sequences binned using virsorter ...
CTGATCGCTTTTGCCGTCGCAATACCAGCTAAATTGACATCTGTTTTTTTTGGGGAATCCGTTTTCGTGTTTTTCAGATTGGAAAACAACATCGCAAACTTGATTTGGATAACGCGTATCTTTTACCCTATTTATCACAACCTGAGACGTTGCGACCTGGGATAATACGTCATCACCCCTAGCTTCAAAATAAACATTCAACGCCAAGCACAATAAAGCCTCAATCATATTCTAATTTCTTGTTGTATATATTCGTCTTGTTTAACGAATAAATCTGGTTCGGCATAGGCATTTTGAATGCGTTGCATTGAAGTATTGAAATGTTTGCGGTCTATTTCTATTCCTGTAAATTGATAACCTAATTTGACGCAAGCTACACCAGTTGTCCCACTCCCCATAAATGGATCAAGGACACTTTTCCCTTCTACCCATTCTAATAATCTAATCATTAAATTAATTGGTTTTCCCCATGCACCAATAGACGAGTTCATATTTTTCGGAAATATTTGAACTGAATTTAAATGTTTTCTTTTTTTGCTAGTGTAAATACGTTTCCCCAAACAATCTTTACCTATCGACGACTTTCCTTTTTTTTGTGTTTTAATTTCCTGATTATCCCCAACATTTGCCTTTCCTACATCCCCATAAATATAAATATAGCTATGTGTGATACGGGGTAAATTTGGACTCACCCATCGACCATCCTCAAAATGCCAAACAATTTCGGTTCTTGGTCGACCAAGTTTTTCTTCAACATGATGACGACTTTGTGGCGAACAAAACGCTATTATTGTTTTCGCTTTTTTTACATTAATTGAGTCCCAAGTATCAAAAGGTGGATCATAAACTAAAATGTCAAACTCTGGTAAATCTTGAATAATATTATTGCAATCTTGCAAATATAAAGTCGCGTTATCAATTAGCTTTTTCATTTTCTACCTCAAATGGGCAATTTTCAATATTACAGGGAAACGTGCCATCCCCAGGGGTCATATCTTTGCCGTACAAATTAATCGTACAGATTGGGCATTTTCCCGTTTTTTTGCGGTCAATATTTTTGCGTATTTTTTCAGAGCGGTATTTAAACATCATTCTTTTTAACTCCGAAAAATTTAAAATTACTTTATCTAATATTTTTTTATTATCTCGTAAAACGTCCAAAATGTCATTCCTCTCCCTTCCATGATACAGTCGATTACGTTATTCAAATCCTGGCACTTGAACTTTGGTGGTCGTATTTTATTTTTCCATTCAAAGTATCTTTTAATTTCGCTTGGTTCTTTTCTATCGCTGTGGCCGTTATTTTTTGGTTGATCCATTTTTGTATAATCTTGCGTCACCATACCCATATCGGCTCTTAAATAATTTATAACCTTTCTAATCTCCCAACACGATTCCTGCAAAACATTGTTGAGCCTTTTTTGTTCCGACCAAAGTAAAATCGGGTCGTAAATAACTTTTTGCATGGTTTCAGGCGTTGCAAACGCATACGCTTTTTGGCTTTGTTCTTTGAGGTCAACCAAGTTCTTTAAGCCAATACTCTTTAAGGTCTTGCCGCGACATATTATTAACCTGATTTTGCCTTTTACGGTCAGGATGGTCTTTTCGTAAACTTCTCCCTTCAACAACATTTTGATATTGTAAGTTTGTACCTTTAACTGAGTTGCTTATCAAACTTGTAACCTTCGTTGAGCTACTTACTTTTTTTGATCTTTTATTATCTTTAGATTGGATTAGATTAGTATACCCCCCCTCGTTTTTGTCAGTTTTGTTTATTTTCAATTCGTTAGAATTTTTTTGTGCGTTTTTTATAACGATTTTATCCGTTTTTTCTAACGATTTTTGATCAATTTTATAACCATTTCTCATAAAGGCTTCCTCAACTTTCTTATTAAACCAAACACCTGTGGATAAATCAAAATACGGCTCTATTTCTTCGCGTATTCGTTTCCATTTGGTGCCATGCACTCGTAAAATTCGCTTCATTTTTTTATCATCATCCACAATCCATTTTTTCGTTTTCCATGTGTAAAATAAAATCAAACAATATGCGCCATGGGATTCTAAACTCAAATGCGGAGTATCTGATAAATAATCACCTACAAAAAAAGGCATATACGGAATTTTACTCATATTAATCTCCTTTCAATTTGTTTCGCTTTATTGTACCAATTTTTTGTTGACGAAGATAGTCGCCAATCCTCGACCCTTCGGCAACCTGTGAGAATCGTTGTATGGTCTTTATTATAAAGGTTCCCGATTTGAGGTAAACTGCTTTGTGTATGACGGCGGCTTAACCACCACGCAATAGCGCGAGGCCAGGCAATGTTTCGTGATCTCTGCTCGCTTTTTAGTTCGTTTAAAGTTAATCCAAACTCTTCGGCAATAATACACATAATGTCGGTAATTTCTTTTGCATTACGCGCACGTTTTTCGATTTTGTTTCTAATTTTTTCCCTATAACTAATTTTTTCTTTTATATCGCTAATATCAATATCAAAAAAATAAGCGGCATCATCTTGTCCAAAAAAACACATTTCATTCTCCTTTTTTCCAACCATCTGCCACCAAACCATCACAACAATGTATTTGACCGCTATGGCACCCTTCAAAATCGCATGGCACTAATATCGCGCCACAATTTCCTTCAATGTGGGCGTAAGTTAATCGCGCCATCGGAATTTGACCTTTTCCGTCACATTTAGGACACTTCATTAATTTGTACCTCAAATAAAGCCTCAACCATCTTTTTCTTTAACCGATATACTGGGGTTTTAAAACCCTTGACATCTTCGACTATTCTTTTTTCACCAATATAATATTCAAAGTCGGCAAAATAAGCACAAATCTTTTTTTCATTTATAAAACAATCAAATCGAGGTTGAAGTTTAAGATCGGTAATCTCGCCAGCTTTTTCCAATAACTTGAGTTCGCAATACCTTCGCGATTCTGCTTTGCTGTCAAATATTATACCGTCAACTTCGGTTTTTTTATTTCGGTATTTCATTTTTAATTTCTCGCGTTCTAAAGAAACCATCGTATTGCGGAAAATCGTGCATGAACAACCTCGCGTAATATGGCGTGTGATTATTTTGCAGTTTGAATTTACTGCCCCTGGTATTAATTAACGTCTCCCACCTTATGCGCTCAAATATCGCTTTAGATGAAAAATGTTGATGTCCGCCGTCAATAACCTCAAAGGCGAAACGTTTAAATAAATCGTAAACGTGCGGATTTTTCTTATGAAAAGACCACCATTCAGTTTTAGGAATTTCGCAATTTTGGGACATTTTTTTCTCCCGTTCAATGTTTCAATAATTCTTTTCTAAACTCTTTCCCAAAAAAAGTAAAGTCAAAGGCTTTACATTTCGTAAAAAATAAATTAGAACATTAGCAGTTACATTTTAAAAAGGAGATAATGATGAATGATTCTATTCGTAAATCTGAACAAATTACGCAACAAATGGATGAGGCTTATTTCTTTCTGGAAAAAGCCCAATCGCTTATAAAAAGTGCCGAACATCTCGGTGCGGATATTGAATATTGTGACGACCAGTTCGATATTCTTTTTCAACTTACCGCTGAAATCGGTGAAGTAGCCGACGATCAAATCGAACGTTATCACGAAAAATGTGAGCGGAGCGCGTTACAATGAAAATGGCGTTGGATTTTTTAGCATTGGTGGCTTTTTTGGGAGCCGCCATCATTTGGTTGTTTATTACATAGGAGATGAAAATGGATTTACAAAGCAAAGAAATTAATGAAATTTTGACCGCAAAAGCCACAGCGGAAACTAATTTTAAAACCTTAAATAAAACAGGTAAAAACCCGCATTTCAAATCGAGTTATGCGACTCTGAACGATATCTATGATGCCTGTCGGTCAGCTTTAAAAGAACAAGGTTTGGTTGTTTATCATCAAACTTTTGAGGACGAGTCAAATAACGCCCAAATTTCCTGTACGTTATTTCATACAGAAAGCGGTCAGTTTATCCGAACAATTTTACCTTTAAAAACGGGAACAGCGCAACAAACAGGTTCGGAAATTACTTATATGCGAAGATATACCATTCAGTGCGTGTTAAGTTTAGAAGGCGAATTTGATGACGATGGCAACGAAGCTGAAGCAATAAAAAGCGACCCAGTTATTATTCAAAAAAAGGCAGACGAAATAACACGGCTTGTAGAAGAAACAGAAAGCGATATTCCGAAACTATTAGAACATTGCAAAATTCCTAACAAACAATTTAAAGATTTTACCACGTCGGAATATAACAAAGTAATAAATGAACTTCAGACTAAATTAAAAAAACAGAGTTTAAACAATGAGTAATGTTGTGCAAGGCTCGCCAAGCTGGTTTGCCCAACGGCAAGGTTTGGTAACAGCGTCAAGACTTTCCGATGTTATGGCGAAAGAAACCACCGCATCGCGCAATAATTACATGGCGCAACTTATCGCGGAGGTTCTAACAGGTGAGACAGAAGAAAGTTACACCAATGACTTTATGCAATGGGGAATAGAAAAAGAAGGCGAAGCGCGAACAGCATATGAGTTCGTTAAAAACACCCGCGTTGAAGAAATCGGCTTTGCTATGCACCCGAAACTAGCGTCTGGAGCGTCACCTGATGGATTGGTTGGTAACGATGGTCTGGTGGAGATCAAATGCCCAAAAACCAAAACGCACATAGATTATCTGTTAACTGAAACAATACCGAAAAAATATAAATATCAAATGCTGTGGCAAATGGAATGCACCTCAAGAAATTGGTGCGACTTCGTTTCTTACGATCCGCGACTTGATACGGCACGGCAGTTATTTGTGAAACGCTATGAACTGGATGCAAAAGAACTCGATAAAATTAGAGAAAAGGTCACAGAATTTATCGACGAAATGGCCGACAAAATTAAACTTCTCAAAGAGAAATACGGAGAGTAATATGCTAAACAAAGTTATGTTAATTGGAAATGTTGGAAAAAACCCCGAAGTAAGGTTTGCTCAAAATGGAAATAAAATAGCGTCTTTTTCTTTAGCTACATCGGAAACATGGAAGGATAAAGAAACTGGCGAACAAAACAAAAAAACCGAATGGCATAAAATTGTTGTTTTTAATCCATTTTTAGCTAATCTGATTGATGAGCGCATAAAGTCGGGTGCGAAGCTCTTTATTGAAGGATCGCTCCAAACTCGTAAATGGACAGATAATGCTGGTGCTGATAAATATGTTACCGAAGTCGTTTTAAGTGCATATAAAGGCGATATAAAGATGTTAGATAGTAAACCAACCGAAAGCGTAGAAAACGCTCCTGAGACGCAAAATATAGCTCCACAGGACGATTTAGACGACGAAATACCGTTTTAGATTTTCTGGGCGTGTTTCAATGTAACTAGGGTAGGGTGGCCTCGCCCAGAACTCATCTCCTTGGCCACCCTGCCCACCTTGAGGATTTGGAGATGAACTTATTATCTAAAGCAAATATAAAACGAATGGAAAAGTATCTGAATTATGTTCGGCAACTTCCATGTGTTGTTTGTAAAAATACTACCCGCAGTCAAGCCGCCCATGTTCGCTACCTCGGAATTTGTGGTATAGGTCTAAAACCAGACGATACGAAATTTACCGTTCCGTTATGTGATAAGTGCCACAAAGAACAACACGCCTACAATGACGGGGAAAAAACAGAACAATCAGCAGAGGAAAAATGGTGGCGTACAAAAGATATAAACCCAGAAAAAATTACGACCATGTTGTATGAAGTATTTTTTAAGTTTGGTATGCCTGGGGCTTTATATGTTGCGAGTGATTATATAAAAGTAGCGGGAAAAGTAGGGGTGGGAACATGGAAGTCTTAATGCGGAAAGAGTTGGGGGGATTGCGGCCTGACAGCGAAAGTGCTTTTAAAGCATTGGGGAATATAAAATCAGGAACAGTCGTCACGGTCGACATTAAAGACCCACGAAAACGATCTGTCGAACAGCATCGATTGTTTTTTGCTTTACTAAACCGTGCCTTTGACAATCAGAGTCATTTTGATAATATCAACGACTTTCGATTTTGTTTGTTAATTCGTGCTGGCTTTTTCAAATCCTTCACAATGAAAGATGGCGATATAATTAAAATAGCCGACAGCATTGCTTTCGGGAATATGGAGCAACAAGAGTTTAATGACGTAATTCACAGGGTTTCAGAAATACTAGCCGATGTCATTGGATGCACCAAAGAAGAATTGCTGGCAGAGATAGACGGATGAAACTTATTTTAATTATTTGCTTACCTTTTTTATTTATAAGTTTTTTAAGTCTGGGATTGATGTTTGTTTTTATGCGTTGGATAGAATGTCAATTAACTCACAATAAATACATAAAAACGATAAGACGCAAAATTGGTGACGGTGTGGAGTTTTGTTTGAGTAAAATGGAGGAAATAAAATGAAATCTCAAAAGGTACTCGAAACCGCCATCAAGGTTCTATTTATGCGAGAGGAGCAATACGGGTCGCCAGAAAAAAATCTGGGTGCAATCGCTGAATACTGGTCAATTCATTTGGACAAAGAAATCACCGCAAGCGATGTGGCCACGATGCTAGAATTGATGAAAATTGCTCGAAGAAAGAACGACCCCACCTATGAGGACAATTATAAAGATGCCGCTGGTTATGCCGCTCTGGGGTTTCAAGTTTCGCAAGCAGTCGAAGAACTAGATAAATAATTTTTTACGATAAAAATAACGACCTTTCTAATTCCCTACGCCTAATCAATCCTGCCAAAATACGACCACCCGCTCTCCGCCATTTGGGAAATTCATCAGCCGCGCCATCTCTGTCATCGCGGTTTAATTTTGAACGCAACGTGCTGCTTTGTAGGTTTCCGCTTCCAACATTATATACGAATGAACATAACGCACTAAATTCGTTACTTGACAAATCTACTTTGATAAGTCGTTTAATCGCTCTTTCAGTTTTTGCCAAATCAATACGCAATAATTCCTCACCTCTTTCACGGGTGATTGGTTCCATATCCAAAGTGACAGGAATATTATTGATTCGCGTGCTTCCGTAACCAATCGTAGCGACTGATGCCGAACATAAGTAGGGGTGGCTTCTCCAACCTTCCGTAGCTTTGATAATACGGATTCCATCATCATTGCACCTCATTTCCTAGACCTGTTTATGGCGCGACCACCGAACCAAAATGAAATCACAGCGGCGAATAACGCTTGCGTCTGTTCGTCAAATGTTAGCTCGACAGCGTTTAATGACGAAACACCTGAAGCTGTTAATGCAAGGTAGGCAGAGACTTCAACAAAGACAAATAGCGCAAAAAACGCGTAAGTAATTACTGGTCGAACACTTCCGCGCAAACCATCTATCCATCTAACGCCCGTGTTTTGAACTGATTTCTGTATTGCTTCTATCTCTCGAATGTCTGCTTCGACATTGACCATTTCTAACTTTTGCGTGGCTAACTCTTTTTGCTGTCTAATCTGTACTTCCATAACCGCAAGTTCATGTTTTTTGTCTGCCTTGTCCTGAAAGAAAGATAATACCGATGGCAAAAATGACGTACCGAATCCAAGTAAACTGCCGAGTAATGATAACATAAATCACCTATTCATAGAATTGTTCTGCAACTTCAATTATTTCTAATCGTTTTAAAACTAAATAACAATCTTTCATCAACACCTGTAACGCTCGGCCAGATAGTACCACATTATGAATCTTCTCGTCATCAATAATTAGTTTTGCGTTACCTGTATGATCGCCTTCTTTGTTTTTTTCAGGAAGAACTGAAATTATAGCCATAACTCCTCCTATTGTAACATATCAGGATTGACCGTAATACGCGACACTTCGCCGTGTTGTTTATGTAGCACTATTGCTTTCATTGAACGTCTTGACCTATAGCCATGCGTTGCCGAATAAGCATCCCCAGGAGCTAAAATACCGTGACTTTCAACAATGACACCTGGAGATTCTTTCACGTTATCGTGATGAATGTGTCCCGTATGAATTGTCCTATAAACTGTCTCTCCCCATTCGGTAGCATAATCGCTTGCAAACACCAGAGGAAGCGCGGTCATTTTAACTTTGTCTCCATGATGCGTACCAATAAAATTCGCGCCAAACGTGAAACAATGAAACGGTCGCGGCGTTGTATCTAAAGAAACTCGCGGTTCATTTTCGTAAAACATATTGAACGCTTCCATAAGCCATATTGTTGCTACTGGATCATGGTTTCCAATCTCGATAATCAATTTAATATTTTTGTGCTTTTTTAACATCTCCTCTATTTGAAACCGTATTGCTCGAATAGCCGTGCGAACCATTTTGGGAAACCGACCGTCTGCATCAAGTAAATTCTTATGTGCTGGCGTAACAGGTTGAAATGAATCGTAATGTAAAAAATCACCTAATAAAAGCAACGCGGCTTGATCGCTGTCTGGCGAACTTTCAATCAAATGTTTAGTCGCTTTTAAAAGCAAATCTTCTGCAATAGTTAAATCGTAATCGGCTTCGCCTGTTTCTTCTCCCCACGCTAACATACCAAAATGATGATCACCCACTGGATAAAGCGTTATTAAATTCTTAGATGTATTTGTTGGGAATGTAATCGGATCGGTGGGTTTTATTTGATCCTTGAGTGCTTCGATGACTTCTTGCTGGATTAATTCTCTTTCGTCACGGTCAATGCCCGTTTTAACCCATTCCAGTTTAATTTCACCGTCCGCATCGTATAAGGTTGATTTACCTTTTAATTGATGACCTTCAGGAATTTTATCGTTAAACGCTATTCCTTTTTCACGAAGCCGTTGTTTTCGTGACCGCACACTTCGCGCAGTAATGCCCAAGTGTTCGGCTGTTCCGCGAGTTCCTAATTCTTGGCAAAGCTTAACGAACTCAATATCATCTACTCGAGATGTCATTTATAATATCTCGGGTCGTTTGTGCCAGATCGTATAATAAGTCACCTATCGCCGTATCTGCAAACTTCCCTGGGCTGGTATATCCTACACCCTCAATCTCACCTGATGGACTGACATCAACGTGAGCGTATAGTTTTCCAAATTCAGTTTTTATTCGTTGAGTAACACATATATAACGGCTCAAGTATCTAATCCTTTCAATTTCATTTCAAAGCAAATACTTTCTGCCTTTGCTATAGCGTAATCTGTTTTAGCAACAACCACTTTAATAATAGACGCACCTCTATAAAAACATTTTTCAATCGTTGGGTATGGACCCAATTTATCATCCAAAATGATTGGTTCGTGAACTCCCACAAACCATAAAATGACGATGACTTTAAACATTTCTAGCTCGGTAAACAATTACGCACGACTGACAATCATCGTTAGGACAATCAAGCGTAAACGCATGATCAAAGTCTGGTTCAATATCTTCGTCTAGTTTTTCATCTTCCCGAAATTCTAATTCTTCATTACAGAAATAACATTTCATTTTTCTTTAACCCCCGTTGGTGGGTGAGAACCATTATGCGCGGATAAATATTCGTCCCTATGAGCGTCAACATCTCTCCTTAGTCCCGTCACTCTATATTGTAGAGCTTCAAGTTCGCGGGAACGACGATCCATTTCCGCTGGACTTAACATTGATCCTAATACGGATAATTGATGACGCATAACCGCATCGCCCGATTCAGTCGCGTCTAGTCGCGTATTTAGAGAGGCGATTTCTTTATTTGTAGATTTTAAATCCTCTTGGATTCGTGCCACCGTTGCCTTAATAACTGCCCACGTTCCCGCTAGACCGCTGAGTACAACGCCGATTGTAAGAAGTTCTTTCGCACCAAGTTCCATTATTTCCTAGCCCACCAAATATATGCGCCTACTCCAGCTATTGTCACTATTAAAAAAATATATCCAGCCACAGTCTCTAATATTTTATAGAGTTTCTCGTTTGCTTCTTGTTTTTTTTCATTTTCTTTTTTAGTTTTTTTATTATGTTCTTCTATTCTTACTCTTCTTTCTTCAACAATTTCGTTCCAAGTGTCAGGACCAAATCTTTTATTTATCATACGAGAAACAAGCAATAATTGTTCATCAGCTTGTTTTTCTTGAATTGTTTCTTTAGCTATCGCTCCTAACGAAAACTTATCTGCTGACGAGCCTAATTTTTTACCGATAAAATTATCCCACTTGCTGGCTATAGGATGAGAATTAGCATGGACTTCTTTAGTCCCTGTTATTACAGAATCAATTTGATCTGCTATTTGCGATACATCCTGACAGGTATTAATGACACTCTTAATTCCCTTAACCGCTGAATTTACAAGGGCCAGACCTGCGAGCGTTTCAGCGACTACCACCAGAGTTACTCAGAAGGCTTTGGGAAACGCTTTTTGACGGCTTGGCGTTTAACTTCCAGAGCATCGGCAACGTCTTTCCGATCTTCGACCTCTTTCTCCCACAAGGCCACAATCATTGCGTCTATTGACACACCTTCTTTTTCATAAGCAACTAGACGATGACTAGCACATTTATCTGGTATATAATTTTTGCTAGTAATATCGTATTCTTCATCATACCCTTCAGCGTCCTTGTCAGTTCCTTGAGCATCTTTAGGCTCTGGAAGCGCGTCACCGTATTTTGTGATACGTTGCCACCCCTTGTCTTTTACATACTCTGGATGGGCCGTATTTAAACGTCTGGGGCCACTTCCTGACGTAGTGTCTTCGACTTCACGAATGTGGTACACAGTGCCACCGTCATCGTGTAACTGCTCATCAACCTTGGCATTGTTTGTTATGCCACCGTCAGGTCTTTTAACAACACTAAGATTATTTAGAGTGGCTCCGACTTGTTGATGCCCCTCGTTTTCGATTACGTAAACCATTTTCTTCTCCTATCTTCCAGCTATAATTCTACCATCAGTATCAATGATGGGTGTACCCATTGCGAGGTATACATATGTCGCACTGCTTTCATTAAGGTAATAACTTGTACCCCTAGTTTTTACTCCACCAGTAACTATATCAATTATAGCTGCACCATGCGTTTGTTCTGCTGTATTAGCATCAGCTTCAATAGCTTTAGTATTAACATTATACGGCAATCTTGATGTATCATAGATAGTCCAAGGGCTAGTACGACTACTTGCTTTTATCATAATCCAAGATGGCTGAATAGGAACACCCAAACTGTTCAGGGTTGGAATAAATGTTCCGTCTGCATTTCCGTTTCCTATGTATGACCCCATAGCTATAAATTGTGATGAAGCAAAACAATAGGCCACATAAGTATTACCACTACCATTTATATCACCACCTGTTCCTATAGAAAAAACAGTAGATGTCGGTGACGTATCTTGAAATGCCGAATCAGTAGCTGCTGCAAGAGTTAAGTTTAAATAAAGAACTTTCGTATTTCCTATACTTTCATTATAAACTTGCCAGTTTGAAGCACCACCAGTTATTTCTTTCACAATAATAACTTCTGGAGCTACTCCTAGTCCATGTCCTACAGTAGCATTTGAGCCTGTTCCAGTATAAGTTGAGATACTCATTCCTAAAGTCGTATCAACTAATGTTGCTATAGTATTAATACTTCCACCTGTATTAGATGAACCACTGCCAGTAGCTTCCATCATGAAGTTCCAAAGTACATATGATTCATTGGCAGTGTTTACAGCGGCATTATTACCAACTACAACACCACCAGCTAACATTTGCCGTATTGTTTCTACAGTTCCAACCTGTGTAGCATCAGTATCACTGCATATATGATAAGGATTTGGTCTTATTCCTCTTACACGATCCAGCCACATATGACTATCAGTGGCATCTCTGTTTTTTATCCAGCTAAATGCAGATATGAATTGATCTGTGGATGTAAGATTGTCTTGTGTTAATGCAGAGTAACCAGTTGTCGGAGTGTGAGCAAAAGAAGAAGAGCCAAAATTTACAGTAAAATTTGCTGTATCATCATTATATACGAAAAAGGGCTTATAGGTAATTGGACTCTTTAATAATGTATATGAACCTTGAGAAGAATTATTTTTGAACCATTCTATTTTAACATTAACGTCCCACTCTACTCGTATAACATCTCCATCTGTATATGTAGCTGGACTTGATGAATAAGTAGTACCATCCACCTCAATCGTACCATCATTTTGATACATTATAGCATCATCACTAAGAGTGCTACTAGCTGTATTAGAAGCATCTATATCTTTTATACCAATATAAAAATGTTCAACCACATTTGTAACAGTAACCTCCCACACAAACTTTCCTGACTCTGGAACTAAAATTCCTCCAACATAGGTTGTGCCTCCAGAACTTTGTGTGCTTGTTCTGTTTCCATTTGATAATGCTGTACTTCCTCCAGATGTAGTATTAGAATTAGGATCAAGTGTAGCTACGTTTGTAGTTGCTGAGTCTGTTACTTGAGCTACTGTATTTACGTTTGTAAAATCGTTAGTATTTCCAGATTCATCGTCACCTACATTACCTGAGTCTGCATAATCTAGGAAGAATCCTGCACTACCAAAAGTAAGACCAGATATGTCTTTAGGAACCCACCTGTTTGAACTAGTATCTGTTTGTCCAAAACTACTCGGAGTTAATTGAGTTCCCGTGATATAGGCAGTTTGTGCTAAATACCCATTCCACTCATAATTACTATTATCATTATGTACACCAACATAATGTGCTGTACTATTTACTCCCCATGCGAGACTAGCACTTGAACTAGGATAATTCGTTGTATCAAACCATATTTCTTGAACACCATTAATATACACTTTAATTCTATCTGCGGCTGTACTTTGAGTTGTATCTACTGCCACTAATAAATGATACCACTGACTCGTATCGTTAAAATCTTTAGTTGTAATAAGGTCATTCCATATACTTACAACCAATCTATTAGAAGTATCTAGCTTAACAACAAACCACGTTGACTCACTATTGGCTGAACCGTTTTTTGTACTAAATAGTGTAACTCCAACACTGCCTTCTTGCGCTCCAGTTTGACCAATTTTAAACCATGTAGATAGACTAAATATCTGTCTATTACCAGCTTCATCAAATGTTCTACTAAGATACCCTGTAGCTGGAAATAAAGCACCTTTAGACACAGTAAAGCTATCTGTAAACGGCTGAAACTGTCCAACTCTTTGACTATCACCATTTCCTTCGTAGAGTATTGTGTCGAAATATTTAGTTGTATCAGATGCTGTACGAGTTGTATCAGATGCTATTTGACTTGTAGTTACTTTTTTAAAACCTGTCGGTGGAGTGTACTCAAAATCAGTTGCACCATAATTTATTTGCCAGATGTCAGCGGTTCCATAAGTACCAAACCACGGAAACCAAGATTTATCTGTTGCTGTGAGAGTTGAACTTGGGTTTGTTCCACTAGCAGGTGCGCCAGAGTTGTACCAAGTATTATTTTTTGCATACCATAACTTACCATTTGAACTATCAAAGGCTATTTGCATAAAATCATTAACAGCTATTGTTAATGAACTATTAATATTATCATCTTGAGATTGATTATTTGAACGTAAATTTGTGTAACTTGATCCATTAAAAAGAATACTTCCACCTTGATAACCAGTATTGCCAGGATTAGCAAAATTTCCAGCACCATCAGTATTTGGAAAACGAGGTAGGTCCATTGGAGCTACACCTAGCCCAATATACTGAGATGTTCCTTGTAACCCCAGACACTTTGCTTCCCAGTAATATTTTCCTCCTCCATCACAAGGTAAAGTTGCCAGAATACCACCAGCCCAATATCCTCCAGAATTTCCAGTTTGCTTTAAATTTCCATTTGATAAACTAGAATTATTTGAAGCGGCAATGGTTAGAGAATTTTGAACTGCATATGTATTTGTAGGAGAGTTAGAATCTGTTGTAACACTATTATTGTTAGTGTGGTTATTCCCCTCACCACTAGCATCTGTTTGAGCATTAGTGGTATTATCTAGATAGAAACCATTCGTTCCAAATGTGAGAGCTTTAATGTCATCAGAACTTTTAGGAGTCCAATACAGTCCAGTTGAATCAAATTCTCCAAAGCTGGTAGGTCCAAGCTGGCTTCCTTCCACCATGACAAATTCTGCCATATACCCGTCAAAATATTTTCCCGATGATCCTCCTATAA
>VTLG01015935.1_pt1 | contig 14127 bp, 21 predicted proteins | sample 4694571 | NCBI WGS metagenome assembly VTLG01 (sample SAMN12604809, study PRJNA352737) | marine metagenome | biome: ENVO:00000447; feature: ENVO:00000209|ENVO:00000569|ENVO:01000036; material: ENVO:00002151; isolation source: viral sequences binned using virsorter ...
GTAACTCCTCTTGCTAGTCTTCCAAAATCTATTGCCATTATTCTACCTCTTCTTTTTCTGGTTTAGTCATTAAACCTTTTTTATCATTATCTATTTTTTTAATATCTTGCTTAACACCTTTAGAAATTTTTTCAAATTCTTCACCTTGTTGTTTAAGTTTAATTATAGATGTCATCTGCTCATTGTTAGTAATATCTTGCATAGACATTCTAATTTTTTTAAGTCCACCTTTTATACCAATAGATGCAATCATTTTCATTACAGGTTCTACAAGTATAAAACCTACATCTGGAGAAAATTTACCATCCATAAACCCACTAAATATTACTATTCTACCTACAGCCTCTACAGGAACACCTGCGTCTAGCATAGCTATAACTTGCTGTGAAAATTCTGGTTCGTGCAGTCTATCCCAAATTAAATCTGCAGCTTCACTTGTATCTGTAATTTGTGGTGGATGTTCCCAAGGATAATTACCAGGTGTATCTGTTAATGATTGTCCTGGAACTGGTGCATCGAATGGGTTTCCTATTCCTTCTTTATATTGATCCATGTATTCCCCTTACGTTTTATAATATCTTTTTGTTACTAAATATCTATTTAATCTATAATTCCATTCAGCATTAAGGGTATCAGCATCTACTGTTTTTGTACTAACACTTGATGCTTTTTTAGCCATGCCAGGTGCGTATGCTGACATACTCATTTTACTAAATTTAGGAGCTGTTATAGCAGTATTTACTGGTCTAAATTCACCCATACCGCCAATTTTTTTATCAAATAAACTGCCTGCTAATTCGCCACCTATTTTGCCACCTGCTGTAATTCCTTTTCTAAATAAACTTTTTAAATTAAACATAATTTTCTCCTTAACTACTAAATAAACTAAAACCAAACTTACCTATTAATTGATATAGTGCATCTTTAGATGCTTGGTCTTGTAATTCAAAAGCTGTAGATCTTTCAAGAGCAGCCATTGCTAAATTGTGATTTCTATTACTTTGATTTTCTGAAGAAGTGTTTATCCAAGATGCCTCGTCTCTCCACTGTTGCCACATTGAGGATAAAGCCCAGTTAGAAACATTTAATAAATTTTGAGCATTAACTTGATTTGAAGCATTTACAGCTGCAGTATTAGCAGTATTAATGGACCTTCTCCACACTACATTAGATTGATCTATTTCTCTTTGATTTGCAACATTAAATTGTTGTCTTTGATTTTCTAGTTGTGCATTAAATCTATTTACTGTATCTTCTCTTTTTGCATTTGCCTCATTTACCGCAATAGTATTTTGTGCATTTAATGCTTCTATTTTATTACTTTCTGCTTCTGAAAATTTTTTCATTGCATCTATTCTACCAGCATTTGAATCAGATATTGATGTTGCTAGTTTATCATAAAATTGATTTACTTGATTCTGGCTAGTAGCATTAAACTGTGAAGCAACATTTGCAGCAGCTTGATCAGATAATAAAAATGTTTGTCTTGTATTTATATTTTGTAAATTAGCTTGTTGGTTATTAGACAAATTAGCCATATCCATTTTAAGATATGATTGTGCATTTGTAATAGCTGCTTGTTGATTATTAGACAGATTTTGAAATATCATCTGCTTATATGTAGCAGCATCTGCAGCAGCTATAGGTACAGCTGATTGCATAATACCTTCAGCTAATGCTTCAGCAGCCATAGAACTAGCACTTAGTCCTCTATTAGCCATTGCAGCTTCAGTAGCTTTAGCAGCACCTCTAGCCCATACTGGTAAAGGATTACCTGAAGATAAAGCAGTTTGTACTTCTGTTTGTAAACTTTCTAATTGACCTTTTACTGTAGCATCAGATGTAATAGCTCCTGTTGCAGCAGTCATAGGTGCAGATACAGTTCCTTGTGCAGCAGTCATTGTAGGAGTTATACCAGCTACTTGTGCAGCAGACATTTGCGCAGCAGTCTGTGCAGTAGGGGCAGTTGCTGAAGTTCCAGTTATTGCCGTAGGAGCAGCAATAGTTGGGGCAGTTGGAGCCGTAGGTATAGCTGAAGTTAAAGTACCAGTAACACCTGGAGTTGCCATTAATTCTGTAGTTGCCACATTTTGTAATTGTGGTGATATAGTTGTTCCTGTAGGTAAACTAGGTTTTCCTGCTGCTAAACTTTCAATTAAACTTACAGCTTTAGCACTGCCAGTTTGTTCTTTTTGAGCAGGTGTTAATGTGCCTTTCTGTAAAACTGTATCTACAGGTGTGGCAGGTGTTTTAGGTGGTGTTGTCATTATCTCCCTTGTCTATTATATTTTTTTTGTGCTCGTTTTTCTTGTTTATTTAAATTTTTTTTATGAACTCGTGGTCTTTTTTTAGGCTTAGATCTTTCAACATATGCCTTAAATTTTTTTGCCATTAGGGCTTAGTAGGCCATGTAGCATTTTCACATTTAGCAACTGTGTCTTTACCTGCAGGTAAGTCTCTAAGATCTTGACGATATTTTTTCATGTCACTAGAAATAGCATTTCCTTTTTCTAATTCTGATGTAATTTCCCAATCAGATTCTTGTAAAAGTCTGTTTCTTTTAGTTCTTAGGTTAGCCTGGGCTCTTCCTACAGCACCATCAGCCCATGCTTTTTCTTCAGCATCTCTAGCTGTTTCTTCTTCAGCGGTGAATTGAACCTTATTACCGTTTATATTATGATATCTTGGCATTATTTTTCTCCTTATGGTTTAGTTGGAAAAGTAGCATTATTACATTTATCAACAGTATCTTTACCGCTTGGAAGATCTCTTAATTCTTGTCTGTAAGTTTTCATATCATCAGACATAGTTACATCTGATAAAGCATAAAAATCTGTTTCAGTTAAAAGTCTATTTCTTTTCTCTCTTAAATTTCCTATAGCAATATCAAATTCACTTGGTCTTGATTCCAAATAATCTTTTTCTTCTTTTAATTTTAATGCTTCTTCATCAGGTGTCATGTCAACAAGTTGACTACCCTGTCTTGTAACTATTAATTTTTTCATTATGTATTTCTCACTCCAAATAATGTAAATTCACCTTTGGCTATATTGCCTGTGCTTGGAACAATTTGAACATAATTAGTATCAACAGCAACTTCATAACTTCCATGAAAATGCCATGTTCCAAAATATCCATTTGTATTTTCTGCATAGAAAAATCCATAAGCTGCTGGTTTATAAGAAGAGCCTACATTTCCTTTTCTATAAAAATGAACTTCACCAAACATTGGTCTTGATGAATTATCAAAATCTACATCATTACCCATCCTAATATCACCAGCACCAGTATCAGCACCAGCAATAATTGTTGATCCACCATTTGGTTTGTATTGAAAAAGTTGGTTCATATAATCTGCTGTTTTAATATCAGATGAATCCGATACTCCAATTCTAAATTTTAATTCTCCACCAGCTCCATCACCTAAAAAATTTGCTATATAAAGTATATAGTGTGAATAGTTAGTAAATTTACTATCGTTGTTATGGTTGACATCAAATGTAACAGAAGCAACATCACTTGATACTGCTGTTGATGCTAATTTATCCATTCCAGGTGCTTGATAATCTGATGCCGTTGCAGATGTAGCTGTAAAAACTTCTCCTGAAACTGCTGTATCTGATCTGTTAATTGCCCTGTTGTTAAGTGTTATTATAGACATTGATTACTCCTTTGGATTATCTGATCTAACTTTATTGTATGCTGTTTTATAGGCATCCCATTTTGTAGAACTACCACCTATTTCTTTTTCACAATAAGCTTCTGCAAATTCTTGTAAAGATGGGTAGGCAACAGCTCTTGCTCTTGCATAAGCTAAATTATCATAAGCAGTTTTTAATTCTGCCATTTTTGCTTTTATATCTGATTTAGAAATTGCTGTTGTATCAAACCATTCTATTTCACAAGTATCTATATCATTTCCTACTATTTTATATTTAGCATTTGAATTTATTGCTTGTATTGCTTCAGTTACTTTTATCATTATACAGATACCTCTATTAAAGTTAATGTGCTTTCTGCTCCACCAGCAGAATTATCTCCGTTAATTCTTACATTACAATTATTTGCCGTACTACTAACTTTAGCTTGAAGTTTATAAGTTAATGCACTTGTGCTTGAAGGTGAGTCAAGATAAACCATAGTTCCATCAATAGAACCATACACATAATCATTTGTAGGATTTTTATCTGCACCTATATGAATTTGTTTATTCATTAATTCAGTTGAATCTCTAAGTAATCTTAAAAAAAATTGCCTGTAAGTACTTACATTTACATATCCATCACTATTTGGTGAAGCTATAACTAACACTTTATTTGCAGTAGACGCTGGAGTTATATCAGCTGTTATATTAGTATCAGCATAACTTGTATTTGATACATTAGTTTCTGTTCCATAATTTTGAACAACAATTTGCTTAATGCTTTTAATTAAAGAATAGTCAACTCTTTTAAGAGTACCTGCATCAGATACTAATACTTCATCAGTATCTGCTGGTGTAGCTGTTAAAGCTGTAGTACCAGAAATAATATCATCATTAATTTTAGCTGCTGTTATTGCATCATCTACAATTTTAGCTGTTGCAATCGTATTGTCTGAAGGTGTCCCGATGTCGAGCACGTTACCTAATATTTGAATAAAATCAATCGAGTCCCCTGTCGCCAAATTCGAGGCAAAGGTCAGGGTACTACCAGAAATAGTATATGAACTACCTGGTTTTTGTAATACTCCATTTAGACTAACCAGCATATGATTAGCTGATTCTGGGGCAAAATTTACGCCCCCTACTTGTAAGGTATATGCTGCCTGCCCATTTACGACTGATATCGCATCACAGACTTGGAAGTTACCTACTGTGGGTGTTTTTCCTATATACACGGTTGTTCTCCTTTTTTATTATCTACCATATTAATTAATTCCATATAAACAAATATCTCCAGCGTCTATATTACCTGAGTCAAATCTAAAAATTATTGCATCTATTGCTGATGTTGTATTAAAATATCCAGCTACATATTCATCTTGAATTCCTGGTTGTCCATGAACATCAACACCTCTATATATAAAATGTTTAACAAATGTAGTAGAACTTGGATTAAATAAATGTAAATAACCACTTCCACATTCATCATTTTCATTTCCTACATTATGCATTAATCTTTGGTCTCCAGTAGCTTGTGCCTCATCTAAATGTGCTGCGTATGCTAAACTAGCAGAACTATCAGCTTCATCATGATAGGTTGAAAATCCTGCAGAAGTTTTAGTTACATTATAATTAGAACCACTATCTATACTACCATTAAATTCAAAAGAAACAGTATTTGTTTGAGGATGAATATTATTAAAAGTAAATAAGTATTCTTTGTAAGTATTATCAAGCACAACATCCGATGTCCCATCTACAAAAGATACAGTTGCAGAACTAGAAGCAGTAATTTTTTTAATAAAAATCATAGACCCACCAGTATAATCAGCTTGTAATGCATCTGGATCAGAATCAAATCCTATACCTTTATTAGCTGCAGCTGTAACATTTAAACTATTATATTTTAATTTAGAAAGTGCCATTAACTATCCTTTATACCATAGAGTTTGATTGTGCCACTATCTATATTTCCACTATGCATAGAAAATTGAATTGCGTCTATTGCTGCCGTTACATTAAAATATCCACCAACAAAGTCATCTACCATACTATCATTTCCAGGATACATTCTTGAAAATCTACTAAAAAAATGTTTAACAAAAGTTGTGCTTGAAGGATTAAAAAGCCAAAGTTCTCCACTTTCACATTGATCATTTTCATTTCCTACACCTTCAGCTATACGAACACCAGTTGTTACTTGTGCATAGTCTGAACCAGTTTGATACTGCATACCAGCTCCCCCATCATTTTCCATTTGATGTGCTATAAAAAAAGTTTGAGTTTGAGTTGCATCATAATCTGTGCTTCCGTCTCTAGCTTTCATAAATAAATTTGCATCATCTGTTGCTGGATGAATATTTATAAACTTAAATAAATAAATAGGATATGTGCTATCCAAAACTACATCTGATGTACCATGAACAAAGTTAATAGTTGAATCCGATGAAGCTGTAATTGTTTTAATTAAAGTCATAGCACCAGGTGTTAGGGTTGTTAAACCAGTTCCTGCAGAATTAAAAGCTAATGTAGTACTAGCTACAGGCGTTACATCAAAACTATTATAATTATATTTAGTAAGTGCCACTATAATACTCCATATAATTTTATAACTCCATCAAAGTTGCCTTGATGAAATTTAAACTGAAATCTTGTTAAAGCTGTTGTTGTATTAAAATAGCCAGCACTGTATATTTCAATACTTGCATCGTTTCTATCTAAGTATTGCATTCTTGACATATAATGTTTTGTAAATGTAGAATTGCTAGGATCAAAAATATGTAATATACCAGCCCCACTTTCATCAGCACCATTACCAATTAATCCTGTAATACTTTGAAAAGATGTACCTTGTGCTTGGTCATCACCAGTGCTATAACCTAAATTTGTTCCACTATCAGCTTCATTATGATAAGAATTAAACCAAGTAGTTGTCATGGTTTGATTGTATGATGTATTAGTTCCAGTATCTGCTTGAAATTGAAAATAAGATGCATCAGTTCCAGGATTTAAATCATAAAACTTAAAAATATATTCCTTATAGGTACTATCAATATTACTTGTAAAAGAAATTGTACTTGAACTACTAGCTGTCTGTGTAGATAATAATATTAAATTACCACCAACATCCGCTGCCTCTAGGCCATTGTTGTTTGAATTAAACTTAATCGCCTTGCTTGCTGAAGGCGTTACATTCATACTATTAAAGTTGACCTTAGAGAGTGCCATGGGTTAGGCTCCAAACAATGCTTCTATCTCAGCATCTGTTAATGCTTCTCCTGCTTTTAATTTAGCTTTACCTGATGTTTTTGCATTCGCTTTAGCTGTGTCAGCATCTTTTAATTCTTTTTCTGCTTTTGCAGCGTTTTCTTCTTCTTTATCTCTAGCTACTTCCTCTTCAGCTGTTAATTTAATTCTTATATTATCTACTACTTTATATCTTGACATTAATTTACTCCATATAATTTAATTTTTGCAACTGCAATATTTCCAGAACTAAACGCAAATTTAATATTATTCAAAGTAGTATTAGCATCATACTCAGCTGCTCCAACAATACTTCTAACTTGGTCGTTAGCTTCAACTTTTCCTGCTGTTTGAATAGTAAAATATGTGTGCATACTTGAACTTGCAGCATTAAACATTTTAACAACTCCAGCAGTAGCTTCTCCTGTAGCATTACCAGTACCAGAACCTATCCAAACATAATCTTGATCGGTTGTAGATATTGCATCACTCGCTGAACCTGGTCTGTTTCTAGTTGACATTTGATCTATAGCACCAGTTAAATAAGAACTACCATTATCTGAAGATACATATATATATAAATTTACATCATCAGTAGCAGGTGTTGCATATAAAATATGAAATTCATACATCTCAAAATCAGATGTTATATATGTGCTTGAAAAAGTAGAAGCAGCTGTTGCGGAGCTAATAGTATTTGTTGCTAATAATGTATGACTTGTACCTTTAGATGCTATCATACTAGAAGTAATACTATTAGTTGAAGGTGTTACAGTTTGTAATGCTCTACCTAAAAATATGCAGTACATCGTATCTGTCGTAGCTGTTGCCGCAGATAACGTCAAGGCTGTTCCCGTAGCAGTGTATGCTTTACCTGAACCTGGCTGTTGTCTTACGTTATTTACAAATAATGCAAGTTCATTTTCATTAGCTACAGCATGATCGAGTGTATAGGAGGTAGTAGCACTCGTACTAAATGTTTGAGTAGCAAATGAAGTAAAGTGTTCTGCGGGTGGTTTGCCAATATAGGACATCTTATGTGATCTCCATTATAGATAGTGTGCCTGATAATTTATCAGCTACTGAACAGTCAATCTTTATTTCGTCAGTTGCTTCTAATACTACCTTACCGCCAGATAATAACTCCAGTGAAGTTCCAGCGGGAATTGACACATCTTTGGCTAAAAATGAAGTACCATTTGTAACATTGTTAGCACCACCTCTACTGCCTGTATCACTAACTAATTCTACCTCTGCAGTTACTGCAGTTGTATGAATGTTAGTAAGAATCAAGCCTAGAACAACTGTAGTTGTACTGCCTGCACAAGTGTACATCTTGTACGCTGTGCCAGCCGAAGCGGGTTCTGCTGCAAATGTTACTACCTTAAAAGTATTTGCCATTTATTTCCTCCTATTTACTTATATATATTATATCGTTATTTTTTAAAAAGTCAATGATGATTACCTAGCCGAGGGCAATCGCTAGAGCTGTCGGATCCTCGATTGTTGTATGCTGAGTTCCATTTAAATTTAGTACATCACAATGTAATGTACCATCAAAATATCCATCTTTAAATTCTAATGATGAAGTACCTAGATCAACATCATTATCTGTTAAAGGTGCTAAAACACCATCAGTTAATTTAATTTGATCTTGTGCCCCTGCTCTAAATGTAACTTCATTATCAGTGCCAAAATCAATATCATTATCTGCATCTCTACCAATAACTAAACTTGTATTTAGTACTGAAGTAATTGCTGTTTCAGCCCCACCTGTTAATACAGCTGTTCCACCTACCGTTATAGCATCTGCTTCTACAGTTCCATCAAAATATCCATCTTTAAATTGAAGACTAGATGTACCTAAATCTACATCATCATCTGTTACAGGAGCTAATGCACCATTAATTAATTTAATTTGATCAGCACCATCAGCTCTAAATAATATTGTGTTATCTGTTGCAAAATCTATATCATTATCAGCATCTCTCCCTACTACTAAACTTGTATTTGTAATTGAAGTAAATACTGTTTGACTTGCCTCTAGAGCAAAATCTATATTATCATTAGATGTATCATATGTAACTGCAATACCTGTTTCAGTATTACTAGATAACATATTAGTACCAACAGTATCTCTAATAAATGTAGCTAAAGCTGTTCCATCTACTGTAATAGCATCAGCTTCTAAAGTACCATCTACATCTACATTACCAGATATATCTAATTCTGTTGCTACAACTTTATCATTAAATGTTGCTGCACCAGCTTCACTCATATCTAATGTTAAAGCTGTAATATCTGAACTACTATCTGTACCTTTAAATATAATATCTGTATCACCAGCTTGAGCATCTATTGTAATATTCCCTGAAGAAGTTGCTAAAGTAACTGCTGCATCACCTGCAGAAATATCATCTAATGCAACTGCAGCACTTGTGTATGTATTTAGTTGAGAAGCATTAATATATTTTGTTGTACCACCATCATCTACTAAAAATTTATCAGTATCTGCTAATGTAATACTTGTACCATCTGTACCACTATCAATTTGAATAGCACCACCTGCAACTTTATCTGCTGTAGTAATTGTAGATAATTTACTATCAGCTATTGAGCCTGCTAACATAGAATTTTCTACAGATGTTGCAGCAATTGTTATTGCTCCATTTGAAGCTAAAGTTACATCTCCAGATATTGCAACTGGATTATAATTTGTGCCATCAGCAACTAATACATTTCCTGAAGTATTAGTACCCATTGTAATATCATCACCAGATACTGTAAGATCTCCAGTTACAGTCAAATTTTGTGATGCTGTCACATTACCACTTGAGTCTATAGCTAAAGCATCTGTGTCAGATGTATGACCTATATTAGTTCCATTAATAATTATATTATCAACTGTTAAAGTTGTAAGTGTGCCAACTGATGTAAGGTTCGGCATTGCTGTAATTTCATCATCAAAATACGCAGCTAAATCTGTAACAGCAACTTGTACCATTGATCCATTGTCATTTAATACAACTCTATCTGCGTCAGCAACTGTAGTAGATGTAGCAGATGTATCACCATCAACTATATTTAATTCTGCCGCTGTTGAAGCAATAGCTGTACCATTAAAATTAATAGCATCAACATAAGCTGTACCATCTACATATAAATCTTTAAATTCTAAACTTGATGTACCTAAATCAATATCATTATCTGTAATAGGTACAATAGCACCATCTTGTATTCTTAATTGTTGTGTAGCTGTAGAAGATACTTCTACATAAAATTCTAAATGGTTATTAGTTGTATCTACAAGTATTTTGTTTAAAGCATCAGAGTCTCTAAGAGTAGTTACAGGTCCACCATCACCCGCAGTACCATCATGCGTGTGTCCTGTTGTTGCGTGAAATGCAGCTAATAACTGATTAAACTCATCATTAGAATGAGCTGCAGTAATAGTATCACCTGATGTGAATGTTGATTGTCGTGCCGAATAGCCTGCCATTATCTTCTTCCTCCTGGAGTAAATTCTAATTGAAAGCCTTTAATTGAAAATGCATCTGAACTACTTTGATCATCTATCTTTAGTGCAATTGCAAATCCAGATCCTTCTACTGATTGTCTAATTAGTGGTATACCTGATGCATTATATGTTGCATTATTATATTGTGCAACTCCATAAACTGCTGCACCTCCACCTGACGTTATTGATATTTTATCTGGTTGTGGTGTATTTTGATCATCATAATCATACCTAACTGCAAGATCTGCTGTAACCGTTGTACCTTCTCCTTCGTAGTTTAAGTTAACTCTTTGCATATGTTTTCTTACACCTGGATCTCCCATAACCATATCTGGAGATCTATACACTGCTAATATTGTTGAGTTAGTTGCTGTATTAGCAAATGTATTTCCAGTTTCCATCTTATAAATATAACCATCAAAACCACCAAATACCTGTGTCTCAACACCACTTATAAAATCAGAATCTGTACATGCAGGTTTTATACCTATCATATCTGAATATTCAAAACCAATTGATTGAGTATTTGGATTAGTTTTTAATACACCTATAATTCCTTTTGCTGAACCTTGTGCTTGTGAAGTTGTAGGATAAAATAATCTATATTGAGATTTATCTCTTATAACTAAAGATGATACTCTGTTTAATCCAATATCATCAATTCTAGACTGTATTTGTCTAGAGATAGATCCTAGTTCAACGTCACCAATTCTTGCCGTACCTGCAATAGTTCTCAATCCATCTGGTGCTAAAAATATAACATCACCACCAATCTCCTGAATACTACCACCATCTCTACAACCAATATTTCTTGTTACTTCTTGTACTGCAAAATTACTTACTGTTGTACCTGTTAATTTATATATTCTATCAGTACAAAATATAATTAATTCATTTCTAAATACTTTCATTCCAACAACAGCTGAGTCAACTTTAAATGATCCTGCACCACTAGCTGATGTAAAATTATCTTCTGCAAATGGTACACTAAATATAACTTCTTGTGAATTAGTTGCACCTGCATAAAACATATGGTTTTGAAATGCTTTTACAAATTTAGGATTAGTTGGAGCAGTACCACCACCTGTTGCATTTACAACATCTACTGCATAACTTGTATTAATTATTTGTGCAGGAGAATGTCCTGTTGCAATAATAATTTTATCAGTACCATCAAAATTAAATTTTTCAAAATCGTATGCTCTAGTAGATGTACCTAAACCTGTAGTTAAACTTGTCCAACTACCAGAAGTTGTTCCTCTGTGTATATCACCACCTCTAGCAGCTATTATTTGACCATTAAATACTATAGAACAATCTAAAGTTTTACTAGTATTACTTGATCCTTCTGGAACTATTGTAGTATTATATAAAGCTGTACCACTAACTCTTCTATATCCGCCTTTAATATCAGGTTCAAAATTTTGTAATATAAGAGCTTCACCAGGAGCCATAGAAAACACATCTTTATTTAGTGTCAAGCCTCCTGCACAACTTACTACGAAAGGTGATATTAAATCAGTAGTTGGCATAATTTAATCTTCTTTTTCTTTTAATAAAAGGTCTCGTAATCTTTCTTGTTCTTTTTCTGTAAGAGGTCCAAATGTATCAGTATTATCTTCTTTAGTTTGTAGTAAAATTAAATCATTTCTTTCTTTACGATTTAGTTTAGCCACCATCATCTGGTCTACACCATCAGCAATACCATTATTTTTTTGTCTTTCAAATTTTTTTTCAGAATATTTTATATTATCTTCTGGTTCTTTTAATTTTTCACCTTTAAAATTTATAGCCATTATGATACTCTACCTCCTATATTTGTAGCAATACTTTCACCTATTGTATCACTTCTCATGTAATCATTTTTAGTAGCATAATCTACTTTTAATAATCTTAGTTTTCTTTGAAAATCTCTATCAGCTAACTGTGCATGTTGTGGATCTGATCTTAACATGTAAGTATAATATTTAGCTCTATCTACAACTAAAGTTCTAAATCTATCAGGTAAACTCATATTGTCCCCATGAGCATCTAAGTCTGTATGTGTTGTATAGTAATCATAACTTACCGTATATTCATTTGTATTTGGCCTTGGGCTTAAACCAAAAGCTGAATGATCTGGTAATATATATACTCTTAATGGTGCAGAGTAATTACTACTATTATTAGTATCATCAGTTGCTTTATATGTTTGTAAAAAATTATCATATGTAATATATGTTAATTTTCTATTTGAAATATCACTTCTAGATATTCTTATATAATCAACATCTAATTGTACACTTGGTGCTTCTACATATATATAAGATGTTTGTGCTGTTGCCGTAAATGTAGTATTTAATATAGCACCTTCTCTAAAATTAGTTACAGCTTGTGTTGTATTTAAATTTTGTGTTCCACCTGCAGATGTTCCAACTCTTACTATTAACCCAGTACTAGAACTATTTGGACTTAAAACTCTAACTTGTATTTTATAAGTTTTATTTACTGTAGTACTAATAGCTTGATATGCTGCTGCATCATTTAAATTTAATCTACCATTTCCACTACTAGTATATGATGGTGAGCCATCTCCTGTAGTCCAACTAGTTATATTAGAAGTAAATTCCCCATTAGTTACTATATTTTTAGGACCCATAGTAAATGAATCCATATCTGCTTTTCTAAAATCTGCAGGAAATGAATATTCATTATCTCCTACAACTAAATTCTGTGTTGTTCTAGAATATAATAAAGGTATTTCACCAGTTTCATTATAGATATCATGGATACCTTTATTTATAAAATCTTTAATTGCAGTTTGTACACCTCTACTAGAACTAAACGTACTAGAGGTTAACTCTGTTTCGTTTAATTCTCTGAGTACACTATTTGTTAGAGTTAGGTAAGTTGTTGCCATTTTGTAATAATTCTATTATTGTATTTAATTTTTCTTCTTGGTCACTAATTCTTTTTTCTAATTTAATAACCCTTATAGTATTATCAACTGGTCCTAAATGTATAATTCTTTGACCTGTACTAGCTTTAGTTTTTTTTGTTAAATCATAAGTAGTCATAGTTCTCCTAAATATTATAAGGGGTATAAATTAAGGGGGACATATAGCCCCCCTTAAAATTAAACAAATTACACAGCAGTGTCGTGCTGAGTATCTGTATTTCTGTCGGTTTCGTCAATACCTGCTACATCGCAAAGTACAGCGAATACTCTTATCTTACCTGCAGACGAAGCTGCATCTAAGACTTTAATGTCAAGAGTATCTGCACTTGCAACTATAGTTCTAGCTGTAGCTGTTGGTGCAGAAAACCCTGTGGCATTAGTATCGCCATCAGCGTATCTGTCAATGTCTCCACCTGTGATACCTAAATCCATAGTAACTGAAGAAGATAGTGCTGTGACTACCTCAATTCCAGCTTCCATGATTAAAGTTTCAGCAGGGATGTCTAAGCACTGAATGATATCATTCTGTGCTGCACCGCTATCACCATTAATTGCTGATACATCAATTGTATTTTCAACCATATAAGGTGTTCTACCATTAGACGGATGTCCAGTAGTTCCACCAGCACCTGTTACATTATAAGTTGCCATAGTTCTCTATTATCCTCCTAATTAACCTATTGTTATAACGCCTCTTTGGACTGCTTCACTTCTAAGGATTTTTCTTCCAAATACGTGTAGTCCTCTGACAACGTCTGCGAATGAATCAGGGTCTCTGATTAA
>VTLG01001306.1_pt1 | contig 14125 bp, 19 predicted proteins | sample 4694571 | NCBI WGS metagenome assembly VTLG01 (sample SAMN12604809, study PRJNA352737) | marine metagenome | biome: ENVO:00000447; feature: ENVO:00000209|ENVO:00000569|ENVO:01000036; material: ENVO:00002151; isolation source: viral sequences binned using virsorter ...
TATAGATTGACGTACACCTTCTAGATCTAAAGAACCTATTTGATCACCAAACTCACCACGTAATGTTTGACCTAAAGCATCTAAATTATCAGTCATCCGTGAATCGAAATCACTGGTCTTCATATAATTATTAAGACCAAGTGCATCAGTAGCAGATTTTATTTGGTCACCTACTGAACCACTTAATGAATCTAAATTAGTTTGTAGGTTAGCAAGATCAGTTTGGTTAGTTTGATAGTTAGTTTTTAGATTAGAAATGATATCATCTAAACCTTGTACATCTCCTATTTCAGTTGTGGTATTCCAGTTATCTAAACGATCTTTTAGTAGATTGATATCTGTTGTAACTGTACCTAAACCACTTTGAAGATCAGAAATATCACCACTACCAGTTTTTTGCCAGTCTGCTAAATCCGTACGTAAAGAATCAACAAGTGAAGTTAACTCAGTAGGGTCATACTGCTCTGATAATGAATCCCAATCAACGGTCCCAAGAAAATCCTCAATAGTATCTATTTCTTTTTTATGCCAATTAGTTTCTTGTCTTCTAGCACCATGACTTCTTTTTTTACCATATTTACTTGGTCCGGTACTACCTGTAATATCTGAATAAGACCTAAACTCAATACTCATAATCCTTCCTCTATTCTATTTCTTATCCACTCCACAACTGAACGTTGACCAGAGCGATACATAATTTGTTCCATCTTTTCATCTGGGTTCGGGGTAAGTGGTGGGTGTATTTCCTCAAGCTCAATGAGGATTGATTCAAGAGTAGGTCCGATGATCGGCTCAAGAATATTGGGGGAGATTGACATTACTATGCTCAAAGAAAGCTGGCATTCTTGCTGACTTTGTTTCGACTAGCTCAGGAGCTTTGCCGTTATACATAAGATTATCGCTAGAATCCAGCCAAAATTTTTTACTTAAATATTTATCGCCATAGGTATTCTTACCTAATGGCTCCATTATCCAATTAATCGTGGCCTTCCTAAGTTTATCCAGAGATTTACTCCAAGATAAGCCCATATCGTGACATACAAGGCTATTAGTGGCCACGTGTATTTGTTCGTCTCTGGAAATATCAGCTGATACCGTTCTGAGACCAGCATCCCCATTAAACCTAAAAAAAGGCAGAAGTACAAAGAAAATAGCACGTTCTATAACTAAAGCTTTGGTGATCATGTGATCAGGGTGCGCTTCCCACGCATCCCTAAGTAAGAAAGCTTCTTTCTCTGCTTTCTCATTAACGCCTATAGCGTTGGTGATATAGCCAAGAGCGAGGTCATGTTTAACCTCGTCTTGGACGTTTGACTCTAGGAGTTTCCTAGCAGATTCGGGAACCTCTTTTTCAAGTGATTCTGCAATGAACTCGCCAACTGGTAGCTCCATGTGGCGTATTGCGAGAGCACGGTAGATGGTTTCTTCTGCTCCCTCTTTAAGCTTTCCAGCTGCTGTTTGGACTGGTGTCCATGTTCTCTTTCTATTGAGTAACTTTTCATATGGGTTTTTCATTCTTGACAATCGCAATCGGGTTCGTTTTTTAGAATCCCTTGCAAGTAATCTTGTACATCCTCTTCATCAAGTGCTGCATATGCACTGGACTTATCCTGAACGTCACCCATTACCTGTAAGGAATAATAAAGTGAAGTTTGGGGACTATCTAGCCACTCTTCAACGAACTGTTCGTCGTAGGTTACAACATCACTCCATGAGTTGAAGCTGTATCCGTGAAGAAGCCCTGTATGGTTCAACATATACATTAATTGATCAGCTACTTTCTTATAAGCATCCCAACCAACCTCTGAGGCAATTTCTACATCACCGTATTCATATGTCTGTACACCAAATGTACCAGAGTCACGATCAACACTCCGAGCTATAGGAGGTGCGATCTCTGGTGTGCAAGTAAAGCCTTCTCTATCTTTACTGCGATATGAACAGCTTGCAGTAGGAGCTATAGCAAATGCTCTCTCCATATTATATTCTCTAGCAACTTCAGCTGCACTCTGAATGCCTTTATAAAATTCTGCAGCTAATAATCCAGCTGTACCTAATCCAGGTATGCCATCATTAACTGCCTCAAGTGCATCACCAAATTGTTTATAGGTGATGTTGTTTTGCCTTAGTAGGTTTGCTAACCCAAGGCATCCAAGTCCAACCTGCCTGTCGGTCTCCGAGGGGAGATATTCTCCAGAACCTCCAATGCCTGTTTTGCTATGGAGGTCGCACAAACTTCGCATACCCTCAACAAAACCTTTTGACACGTCGGCGATTTTACAGGAACCGAGATTAACGTGTTGGAGGAGACAAGTTCCTCGTGATGGCAGGTAAACTTCAAGGCAAACGTTGCCTCTGATTCTTTTTCCATTTTTATCGTGTTTGATTTTATTTAGCCATATATCACCTGACCTGATGCCATATATCACTGCTTCTCGTGTTGTTGAATTAGCGTTCTTCCATTTTTCTTCGTTGATATTGACACATCTTTTGACCCACGGGAGTTCAGATCTAGGAGTAGTGATAAAGTCAATAACATCAGGATGGTCTAGGTCAATATGAAGCACTACAGCCCCGTTCTTGTAGTGTCCGCCTCTACGGATGATTTCATTTAAAGTGGAATAGATTTTTCCAAAGCTAACTGGTCCAGAAGCCGTAAGACCTTTGCCGTTTTCAACTCCTTTGGGTCGGAGCTTTGATAGATGGACAGCAACTCCAGCTCCGTATCTGAGTGCATGAGAGACGAATCTCCAACTTGCTTCGATTCCATTTGGTCCTTCCATTGAGTCTTCTACAGTGAAGACAGTGCATGACACTGGTAGGCGGGAGGTAGGGTCATCAATCCAATTCTGAACCCGACCAGTTCTAGATATTAAACTTGTTGTCATTAGACGAGATCAGTTAATGTAGGTGGTTGGTAGTTTTTGCTCTTTAATACTTTTCCGTCTTCTCTATATGTAGGCTTTCCATCCTCATTTAGCTTAGACATATTACTAATATGGACTCGACGCAGAGCTTCATCTAAGTCCCAATTCATGTTTGCTGCATATTGGTAGCAGACATAAACAAGATCACTAAGTTCTTTTAAAGTCTCCTCACGAAAGACAGCGTTATCTCTAAACAACATTCCTTCAGCTTCTAAGAATTCTTTAAATTCTTCAACGATCAAATTCTTTTGCATATTCCTCGAGCTGAGAGTTCGTGAATTCTTCACATTGAACGATGTCCTGAACTCTTTTGCTTGATCTAAATTCGACTTCATTTTGTAGGTAGTGGATGGCTTTTTCTAGGTCGTCTATATCGTCAAATTTATGACCTGCTCTACAGACATATTTAATTACGTTCCCGAGGTGGAAGTTGAGTTCTTGATCACGGACAAAATCCCAGACTTGGATGTTTCCACGCCTGTAATATTCGGGTCCGGTTTTATTGGTGGATGTGGCCATTTGTTTATTAAGTTTGTAATGCTATTAGCTAATACAAAATTCTGTTTCTGTAATGCAAGGAAGACAGTATTAATGTCTTTTCTAGGTGTATTTGGATTCTCAATGGCATCTTTAATTAGCCTTATCTTGAGATCTTGTTCAAACGTTAATGCAGTAATCGGCTGTGGGATTCCAGAGTACGGGTTCCCTTTTTTCGTGGTCATAATCCTCTGTAGTTAAGATCTTTGCTAGACGTGCATTAGTTAATGCAACTTCTTCTGATAAGTCTTTTTCTTTAAATGCATCTATAACTGTTTTCCAGCTATAACCATGTTCTTCAAATAAAGCAGTAGCTCTTTTCACTCCTATACCTGGAACACCTGAATAACCATCAGTATTATCACCAGCCATAGTTTGAATAAGATGCCATTTAGCTCCTTCTTCTTTCGTGATTGTGAAAGATTCATCGAAGTTATAAAGCATCCCTGGAATCTGCTTCATATCTTTATCAGGACTAACAATGATATTGCCAGGATTTTTTGTGGCATAAATCCCCATAGCATCATCAGCTTCTAACCAAGGCATTCGTATTACCTCAAACTCAGTCTTGAGTTTTTGTATAACACGTCTATAGCCACATGGTTTCTTCCTATTTCTGTGTCCTTTGTAATCAGCTTGTATATCTTTTCTGAAGTTACAGCTGTCACTAAAGAACAGTATAAGATCATCGAAAGATCCAAACTTATTTTGAATACGTTTTAATTCTCTTTTCACACAAGCATAAGCTTCGCTGAAAGTAGAAGTAACAACTATTACATCATCTCCAAAGTCGATCTCTGATTCTGCAGCTGCACAGCATTTATATACTGTGAAGTCTGCATCAATTAATAATTTCATAAGTTAGTGGACCTCAGACCAGTTCTTACCAGCTTTTGCTTCAGCTGCTATAGGAACTCTGAGGTTGTAATACTCACCTGCTTGAGCTGCAGATAATTCAAGTAGGAACTTAAGATCTTCTACATCCTCTTCCTTACATTCATATTGAAGTTCATCATGTACGAATGCTAGTTGGTGAGCAGTTGGTGGTAAGTTTTCATGTGTAATTTGTAGCCATCGTTTCGCGATAGTCGCAGCTGATCCCTGCAAGAGAAAATTTAATGCTTTATGAGTACTATCAACTATCAACGTCCTGCCGTCGATAGCCAAGATCTTGCCTGATGCAGACCGCTTCTTAACAGCCGATAACAGCTCTGATAATCCAGGTATGGCTGCGATGAACGCGGCACGTACCTTTTTTCCTGTAGCTCTTGCCTTATCTGGTGATAGTTGTTTGTTGACTGATAATCCGATTTTTGCATCACCTGCTCCGTATAAGAATGCGTAAGTTACGGTTTTAACTGCTCTTCTACTGATCCCAATTTTATCGGCATTGACTTGGTGAATGTCCCCGTTGAGGAGGATTTCTGCATAACGTCCTCCATCATATCTGGCGAGATAGTGAGCGAGCATCCTGAGTTCAATGCCACTAAGATCAGCCCCGCACATAACCATTCTAGGCGTGGCGGTAAATAGTTTTCTAAATTTTTCATCTGCTGGTACTTGGGCTAGGTTTGGTTTTCTATGAGCGCATCTGAATGTGTTTGTAGCTACTGAACAGTGATGGTGAATTCTATTAGACGTCGTACATAGCTTCAGCCATGCGTTCACGCCTACTGATATCATCCCTAAAGCCTTCTTCAGTTCCAGGCATCGAAGAAAATCCAGCGCAATATCCGTCCCAATGTCCTTCAAGATAATTTCGTCTACTACGGGCTTGCCGTTCGAGCTTATTGATAAGGGTGTCCATCCATAATGAGTAGTCAGTATCCATGCAATATGATCTCTTGATGTAGGGTTCAGCTCTTTAAGTCTGATGCTTTCAGCACCAGTAAAAAAGCCTTGGGTCCGATTATTTCGTTTAGGAGTAAATACTGATCCTGCAACGAAAGGATGCCTGTTTCGAAGTACTTGAGTAAGGTCTTCCAATTCTTTTCGGAGATCCGATTCAAGTTTCCATGCAGCGCGTTCATCAAAGTACCATCCATGTAACTCCTGTTGTGTAAGTATTTGTGCAACTGAGTGTTCTAACGCAACCCAGTCAGGTAAGGGTGAAAGTGGTCGCATAATTTCTTTGTTACTACAACGTCTTGTGCGCAATAATCCTCCATTTCTTGACTCCATTCACTCCAATCACTTGTCTTTCCAAACTCACCTTTATATTCACCTAACCTATATCCATAGGATTCAAGTGAATGTCTTCCGTAAAGCTGTAGTGGCATATATCTCCACTTGTGTTTATGGTCTAAGTCATAGATATGTGGGTGGTATAGACGTGATAGAAGAAGAGTGTCAACAATGCGAGAACGGGGAGTGAAATAGTTATATAGTTTGCTAATAGCTGGGATATCGAACCCAATAATATTGTGGCCGACGAGCGTATCTGCAACCAATAATCTATTAATCCCTTCTGAGATGGAGTATTTGTTATTGTTCTTTTCATCGTTGTAAGTGTCTATTTCATCAGTTTTTGAGTCATATATCGCTAAGCAATGAATACGTGTTAAATCGTGCAGTAGACCATTGGTTTCAAGGTCAAACACGAGTGTCATTTCTTCATCCACTTATATGTCTTGTCTACAAACTTGGCTTTCTTTTTTGCCGCCTCGCTGGGTGGCTCTGGTTTATTTAGTTTTGGTGGTTCCTTTGCGTGTGTATACCATGGATGCTCATACTCACTGTTTTCAAAAATCCGTGGTTTCGCTGGACCCGCGTAGAAAGGATGGTTCTTCAGTTTCATTCTCACTAAATCTGCAGTTGGATAAGTCATATGTAAGTGTGCAAGCTATGCCTGTTTCGCCTGAATAACGGTTTTTAAGGACTCTAAGAGTCGTATCGCTTCTTCCCTCTGTGGATTGTTGGTCTCGTTCAAGTCCAATGACCGCATCTGATATTTGAGAAATACTATGAGATCCCCTAAGTTGCGACAAGGATACGCGACCTCCCTCTTCATGGGATTTTCTGTCATTATTAGATCTTCTTAAGTGGCTAACTAGAAATAGGGTTATACCTGTACGTTCAACTAAACTCCTTAGCCTAGTCATTGTTTGATCTATCATGCGACGTTCATCGCCATCAAGACCACTAAGTAGTATGGATAAGTGATCTAGGAATATAACACGACACTCCAGTCCACTGGCAAGGTATTCGATCCGATTGTAAACCACGTCTGGATCAAAACTACCAAAGCCATCAAACATGTAGAGATTCCAATTAGCAATGGTATTAGAAAAATGTTCTTTGAGTTCTTCTTCACTGTGTTCTCCTATATGAAGTGCTTTACCTACAGCACTAGACATAAGTCCTAATGCTGTTTGTCTATTACTTGCTTCAAGGTCCAAGAACCCAACTCGTTCCCTTTTATTGAGGAGGTGAGTAGCAATACATTTAGTGATGCTTGATTTTCCCTGACCAGTTCCACTAGTAAACGTGATAAGTGATCCGTACCGTATCCCTCGTAATTTCTTGTTGAGTCCTTCGTATGGGTAGTCATGGTCTGATTCTTTCTGTGGGGTGGTGACTTCTTTCAATAGAGTTTTGGCATCTATGATTCCGTCAGGTTGGTATGGCTTGGCATCCCATATCGCTTTTCTTATTGCTTCTGCGTCATTCGCTTGCAGAGCTTCTGAAGCGTCTTTATAGGATTCGAGCCTTGCAATTTTAACCTTCCCTGGTCGTAGTACGCTTGCAGCATCTTCCGCTGCTTTTCTTCCAGCCTCATCTCCATCAAAGAAGAGAACAATCTCCGCATATCCTTGAAATAAATCGTATTGTTTTTGTATATCTTTCTTGGCTGATGCAGCTCCATGTGGGAGTGATACATGTGGCCAACCACTCATCGCTTCCCAACCAGATATAGCATCTAGCTCACCTTCATAAACAATGATGCGTTTGCCACTACTAGGAAACAAATGCTGACCAAAAAGAGTATCGGTAGATATGCCTTCATAATAAAAATCCTTTTGTTTGGTCTTTACTTTTGCTCCCTGAAGTATTCCGTCGCTTGTGAAATAATAGAAGCGTAGAAGTTCTCCGTCTCGAAAGACTTTATATTTCTGGTTTGTCTCTTCACTGATTCCTCTACGTTGCAGCCGTACGGCAGATCCTTTGAGTTGTACATTGGTAGACATTTTGTGATTGTGAATAATTTCTCCATTCCCAGGAGTACGGGTGTGACACACGTAGCAATAAGTGTGACCATCAGAGTAAAGAGAATTACCGTCTGATGAACCACACGAATCACAAGGCATATGTCTAACGTGTTCGCTCTCTATATGAGCCATTCCAGTGGTATGTTGTGCCAAACAGTCCAAGGTATATTGTGCTTCTCGCACCACTTAGCGTAAGTAGTTTTAGATCTCTTAGAGATCTTGTTATAAGGTGACTGAAAGACCATCCTTATATCTAAGTCAGGGTTCTGTTCTTTAACAGCTTTCATCTTTCTTCTATCCGCTGCATCCCAATACCCTTTTGTCTCTAGGTAAATACCATTAGGTAACAGGAAGTCAGGTGAATAATTATGTTGTATTTGATATGGAACCTTAGTTGGTTCATATTCATAATCAATTCCTAACTCACATAGAAGATCAGATACTTTCTCTTCTAGTTCAGACCTGAACATTAGAAGTCATCTTCTACTGAACATGGTGTACCTACTGCTTCTACGTTTGGTTCACCTGCTTTAAAGCCATTGGTTTTACCAAATAACTCAGCTACTCCAGCTTGATCTAAGTCTCCTGTATCTACTCCAGCACCTCCTTGAACCGTCACGATTTGTACTCCAGAGAGCTTCAGGGACGTTCCATACGAGATACCATCTCTTAATAGGTAAGGCTTCTGAATGAACCCTAGCTTGACCGTAGACCCTGCATAGACAGGAGTATTAGGATCAGTAATAGGAGTACCTTCTGTATCGACCACTGGTGGTCTTTTATCTTCAGCCCATGAGAATTTAATGATGTATTTTCCATCTGATACTTCCTCCCAAGGTTCTGGTTTTAATGAGGATCTCTTAGGGTTCTTGAGTTTAGACTCAGCCCACTTAAGACACTCAACTCTTTCTTCTTCTAGTTTATCAATCAAGTCTTGACCAACTATAGCTCTCAAGCTATAGCCGTATTGACTCGGCTTCATTACAGCTTGATATCCTTCTAAGACAACTGGCTCAGGGGTGACGTGGATATTTCTCATTACTTAGAAGCCTCGCTAGGTGTTAGTGCTTTAAGCTCTTTAGCAAGTGATTCTCTATACTCTGTAAGTTCGTTGATACGTGACTCAACGCTCTTTAATTGGTTCTCCTTAGCTTCTCTCTCTGCCTGTTGTAGTCTCTCTTCTGAGACAACAATCACACGTGTGGGAGCAAAAAAGCTATCAAATAATGATGTGTACATTTAACAAAAAAAGTAAGTGGATTCAATTACTGACTCAGGTTGTAGGTCGCCAATAATCGGTGGTTCAGTCGTTGCTCCTATCTGTTGAGCAAAGTCTGTTAAGTAGTCATGCTCTGCGAACAGGTGCATGTAAGTTTCTCTGACAATTCTGGATAGCTCACCCATGTCGGTAGCTCTACATAAAACACTATCGTGTATGAGAGCTATAGGATGATTAAAATTTAAAACTGCTAGGCATAACAGTGAAGCATCTAATGAATGTATTAGGTTTGGAGCTGTAGCAGCTTTGTGTCTTGCTTTATCAACTGTTTTGCTATCTCCAACTGCAACTCTCATGTTGCATCTACCTAATACTTGTAAGGTGATACGTTGCATCTCAGCTTTATATAGCTTCTGCCTAACAACAAAACCTGATGGAGTTTCCCATTCAAATTCTGTTTGATTATTTTTTAATGCTTCTTTAACTTGGTCTTCTATCCATTTCATTACTGCCATAGGTCCAGGCACAATAGTGTGCATTGAATCTCTAACAGCTTGGACAATAGTTGTTAGTGAATCTTTATCAATCTCTATACCCTTCTCCTTTAAAGCTTCTCTAATATATGACCTATTTGAGAATGGTTTTGCATTGTAGGGTATTGTCATAACTGTACGCTTGGTACATTTACGATCCCAGTAAGGAACTATATCTTGAGGTATATTTGATTTAGATTCTTCAGCTATTGATTTATAAGCATCACTTGGCTTATCTGTAGGTATTACATTAACAAGTTCAGCTGTTGATTTATCTTTAGCAAGACCTGCAAGTATCTGAAGACCGCTACATGTAGCGTCTATAGCCACTGGTAGACCAGTACTTATCCGATCTCTTTTAATTACACAGTGGTAGAACTCATCACATGCAGCCAAGAATTGCCAAGGTTCCTCAGCTCCCTCCCAATCAGGGAGATTACCTATTGGATCAGTAGCAACTCTCTCTATTAACCATTCATTCTCATATGTCCAGCTGAGACGATCATCAAGTGTCTCTTTATCTAGACCATAAGTTGTAGCTACTTGAAACCTTAACCATCTCTCAGCTTCATCATCCATAAATGATTCTTCATGGAATCTTAAGAGTGCTTTACCCCAGTCAGTATCTTGAGGTGTGAGGAAGGCAGGTATAGGGTAGATCCTTCCTCGATAATCAAAAGACCACGGAATATAGAACTTTTCTTTATTCTTAAAGCGTTCTACTGTTTCCATCGTCATCCTTGTACGACAGTTACGTTTAGGTTCTTGCTTCTGCTCATCCTCTGCTCTAGCAAACTCCCTTCTATACCTCTTCCTAGCTTCATAGTTCTCAGCTATATCAACTGGCTTAGGTGGGTGAGGATGTTGAACAATAGGTCTAAACTTTCCAACTGGTATACCTTGTCTCTCAAGTATTTCTGACACTTCTATGGTGAACGGGTTCAGGGTGTAAGCAACCTTTTGAATCTTGTTTAAGAAAGCAATAGGTTTTTCTCCCTGTATACGTGACGCACCGCCTCTTCTGACCATATCGTGACCCTTCATTACCTCGTTAAGCAAGTAACCACCTGGCTTTTCAGTTGACCAATCATTCGGCTCAATAAGCATTGGCCATGCAAGAGGACAGAATAATTCTGCATCGTGCATAACCTTGTCCTTTATCTGTTCAAACTCAGCTGTAGGCGTGATGTAATTATTAGTCTTTCTACCTACTCTTCTAGTTTCTCTTGTAAACCAACCACTTGTTTTGAGAATACAATCTAATAACCAGCCTCCTAGTTTGACTCTGTTTGAGCGGCCCCAAGGTTTCCACTCTTCAACATCACATCTATTCCATATGGTTTGAATCTTTTTAATCTTGTAAGCAGTACCAGTAGCACGATGCCAATAATTATCTTTAAGTACCTTTAATAAACCTGGAGCTGCCTTTTCGTAGTACCTCATTTGGCACTCTTGCTCTACTCCTTTACCTATGGCATCACATACATTTGTAATCTGATCACTTTCTTCTTTAAATGAAAAGACTTTATCAATCGTAATCTTACAGGCAATTGCAGCTGCAGCTAAAGGTTCAACATCAGATAAGTATTGCTTGATCTCTCTAAATGAGACTCCAATATCTCCTTCATGAATCCTTTTATTTGTCTCCTTAATACGATCAACAACTACAGGTAATAATTGGTCAATAGAAACAATTCCATATACAGAAGCTGATGCATATTCTTTCTCTTCTAATCGTTTTGTATTCTCTCTAAGTTTCTTTAATCCTTGAGCAATTGCATCACGTTCATGGTTAAGTTGCTCATCAATTTGAGCAGGTGTAGGCATTAGTTTAAATCATCAATAAGTTGTTCATCCATTAGTTTAATTAATTCATCCCTGTGTGGATGATTATCTACGTCCCTGATTAACTCAGCTAGACGTATCTGCTCTGTTCTTTTTTTCATGATTCTTTGGGTAAGGTGAAAGTTTGTGAATTCCTTCGTTGTCGCACACAACAAACTCATGTGTATCGACTAAGGCTTTGATCTTGTTCTCGGCAGCTCGCCTATACTTATACGCATATTCCTTTACCTTTCCTGTTCTAAGATTGGTAGCACGTATTACAGCATCATGACTACTTGGTAATAACCAATAAGCTATGTACGTTTGATAGAACACATCAAAAGGCATAGATGGGAATTGCTCATAATCTGTATCTGCGACCCCTTGCCAATTATTTGGGTAATACTTTTTTCTTTTCTTTTTCATATTCAATGTATGTCCTTTGATTGGTCATAGTCAGCACCTGTCCATTCCTGACGTGTGTCTTCTTCACTACAAGGAATAACGTCCTTGAGTTCTTCACCTACTAACCCAGCTAAATTGATAGCTCGGTAGCCTGCTTCGATGTTGTCGGCACCAAGAACGATGTATTCATTCTTATCAGTTAGCGCGACAAATCTCCTGAGTGGCATATCACACAGCCGCCGATGATTGTGAACCATAAGTTTTACTTAGTCCTTGTAAGTTTGCGTACTAGCTGTTTCGTTTTGGCCTTAGCTTGCCGTATCTTTTGAGGATTCCTCCTGCTTTTTTGTTTACGTTTAGTATCCGCGTCCTTGAACTTTAGTATAATATTCATCTAGTAGTTTACCCTTAAGTTTGCTAACGTCCTTGCATGTCATAGTGCATGAACTTGGACGCAGATTCTCATGGTTAAACCTACCGATGATATGTATTAGTTCTGCACTACTTAAATTCAATTAGCCTCCTTGATAATGTGTACATAAGGGATGTTGAATCCCTCATCCAACCCCATAGGGCTGGAGGAGAGAATCACTTTTGTTGATCTATCAACTGATCAAAGATGTCCTTGCAAGCAGCCAAGGAATCAGAGGGTTCTACCTCCATTTCTTGACAGTATTGGTAGTCATCCATGATGTAATGATACAATTCAGTGAATTGTTCATCATCGAGTTGATAGATTACTTGAGTAACTTGAGTCATAATTAATAAATAGGTGTGATGATTGTGAACATTAAGTATTACTTAGTCCATGTTATCCATGGCATTAACTAATACCTTACGTGTGTTACGTCCTAAGTTAACTATGTCCTTGATAAATAGGCGCATCTCAGTGACATGTATGTCCCATCGTGCGCGTATGTCCTTGATGTAACTTTGAGGTGAGATAAGTGTTGGCTTATCTAACTCACTAAGTAAACATCTATCCTGTAATGTGTTAGCTATATCTATTAACTTAGCCTTAGTAAGTTTGTCGTTAATAGATACATTGAGTGCATCCTTGTAGTTCATTTGTTTAATGTGATTGATAATTCTCCTTGATCATCTAAGTTGTTACGTTCTAGAATTGCACCAACTATTTCCCATAGTTGATGTATCTCTGAATCAGTAGCAAGCTCAGTGATAGAGTCCTTATAGTTCATGAATCAAAGTGAAATACAGCAAGATAAGTAATAACAATTGGTAGTGGAGCTAGTAGGAATATCATTCGAATACTCCATCAAGTTCATCACCTAATGCATCACTTTTATCTCTCCATGTATCCGAACACTGCTGATAATAATTCTCAGCTGTGTCCGCCATGTCTAGGAAGTCATCATTCATTGTTAACATTTAACCTCGCTCATTGCGAGGCAACGGTCCATGCGAGGATCGAACTCGCATTACTAGCGTGACAAGCTAGCGTACTAACCATTATACGAATGGACCAGTAAAGGACTTGCGTCCTTAAGATTGTATTGCATATATCTCATCGCTATCAACGACAGACATAGCAACAAGTTCAATGAATGACCAAGTAACATCATTCTTATAGCCAGTGATATTGTTAGAGTTGTGAGTCCACATCTCTTTAACAGTATCCTCACCTAAAGTATCAGTGATGTACTCAATCATTTCATCTTCATACTTATCAAAGAAAGAGAGAGTGTCCTTGTAATAGATGTGATCGTGTGCCACACCTGATACACAGCCATGCTCTACAATTTCCTTGCATGTTTCATAATCGTAAGTGTCCTTGATTACATCAAATGCACTACGAGTACTGATTGTTTGCATGATGATAATTAATAAGTGAACATTTACCCAGAGGGTAAGAGCTAGGCAGGGACTTGAACCCTGCTGTAGTCCTTGACTACTAGCTTATTTGTTTATACAAATGATGGTAACTGAGGCTCAAGGCAGTTGAAGTTAGTGATACCTTTATCAATAACTCTGTTTGCCTTGAGGCAGTTGTTGTTAACCCAGAAACCTAGTGATACATCAGGGTTGAACAATACATTTGCTATTGCTCTAGCTGATACATTCTCATACTCATACTCGTAGCTGCCTTGAAATATAACTCTTGCTTTCCTTGCAAGAAGGTCAACCTTGAGTGATTCAATAGCAGTTGATGTACGAGTTGGAACTGTGATAAACATAATGAATGAAGTTAAGTGAACAATTCAGGGTTAAATCCCTGATACCTGACTGAGGAGTTGAACCTCAGCTAATACCCATCAGGTTAGGCTCCATTTGTGTAGGAACCCATGAAGCAGCGGCCATACTTGACCTCAGCGTATCCAAATACTTCAGATAAAGAAAGGCATAAACCCCAGCACTCGTCTAAGGTTTTGAATGTCCTATTCTCTGAAGGATTAGATGGACAGTTAACTGTGTAATAAAACATGATAATATAATTGAACAATGAAAGAGTGA
>VTLG01006484.1_pt1 | contig 14124 bp, 18 predicted proteins | sample 4694571 | NCBI WGS metagenome assembly VTLG01 (sample SAMN12604809, study PRJNA352737) | marine metagenome | biome: ENVO:00000447; feature: ENVO:00000209|ENVO:00000569|ENVO:01000036; material: ENVO:00002151; isolation source: viral sequences binned using virsorter ...
AAAATTGGGAGTATTATATTCGTTCCTATAATGGTGGTTATGATTATATGATGGGACAATATCTAAATAGATATAATTTAGAATTAGACCAAGAGTTTAATCAAAGACTTGCTAATACACCTTGCGATAATCATTGTAAAAATATTATTCAAATTTATTCTTCATTTTTATTTAGAGTAAAAGCTAGTAGAGATTTCGGTGCTATGGCAGATGAAGCTAGTTTAGAAACATTCTTAAAAGATGCTGATTTAGATGGTAATAATTTTACAAGTGTTATTAAACAAGCACAAAATTATGCGTCTATTTATGGGCATAGTTTTTTAATATTAGATAAACCAAAAATACAAACTGATACAAAGGCAGAAGAACTTAATCAAGATATAAGACCTTACTTATCAATCGTTACTCCTGAAAATGTTTTTGATTGGAATTATAAAAGATTACCAAATGGAAAATATGTTTTAGATTATTTAAAGATTAGAGAAGAAATTGATAAAGATGGTGGAACTTATTTTAGATGTTGGCACACAGATGTAGTTGATACTATTTATGTTCCAGATGGAGGTGCTGAACCTGTTTTGATAGATACTGCCGATAATCAGATTGGCAAAATACCAGCAGTTATTTTATACAATGCAAAGTCACATAAACGAGGCATTGGTCAATCTGACCTTACAGATATTGCTGATTTACAAAAATCTATTTATAATGAATTTAGTGAAATAGAACAATTAATAAGATTAACTAACCATCCATCATTAGTCAAAACAAATGGAGTTAATGCTAGTGCTGGTGCTGGTGCTATTATAGAAATGCCTGAAGAAATGGAACCAAATTTAAAACCATATCTATTACAACCATCAGGACAAAATTTAACTTCAATAATGGACTCAATAACTAAAAAAGTTGATTCAATTAATAGAATAGCACATACAGGAGCAGTAAGAACAACTAAAACACAAGTATCAAGTGGAATAGCATTACAAACTGAATTTGAATTATTAAATGCTAGACTATCTGAAAAAGCTGACAACCTACAATTAGCTGAAGAACAAATATTTAAGATATACGCAGAATATCAAAATGCAAACTTTGATGGAGAAATTAATTATCCTGATTCATTTAACATAAGAGATTATGCTAGTGATTTAGTATTTTATCAACAAGCAAAAGCTGTAAATGTACCATCTTCTACTTTGAATAAAGAAATAGACAAAGAAATAGCAAGAGCAGTAGTTGATGATGATGAAAAACTTGGAGAAATATTTGATGAGATAGATGCTAATAAAGAAGTTGGACAATTTACCCAAGAAGAACCTCAACAAGAAGATCAAGAGGTAGAGGAAGAAGAAGTTTAATGAATGTCAGATATAATTCAAGATTTTGCAGAATACAGAATTAGGTCTATTGAATTAGCCGAAGCCAAATATTACGAAACTTTAATTAAAACTTTAGATAACATTGAAAAGCAAATAACAAGTCTTGCTGGTAGAACATTACCAACAGATGATTTAGGAAGATTGTTTGATTTAAAAATAGCAGTATCAATGCAACCAAAGATTAGAACGATTCTAGAAAAGGAATATTTAGCTTGGAGTGATACAGTTGTAAGAGAAGGATTTAACAAACAAGCTAAAAGAATTGAAAGAGCATTTAAAGGCATAAAGGTAGCAAAAGAATTTCAACAATTAACTAATGCTGATTTAACATTAATAACTAATTTAAAAAGACAAACATTTACTCAATTTAAAGATGTATCTAATACTATGACTAGAAGATTAACTGAAAAGATATACCAATCTACATTAACGAGTGTAGAATTTGTAGAATTAGAAAAGGATTTAAGACAAACTATTAATGGCATTTATGCTAGAGCAGATGATAAAAAAATTAATAAGCTAGTAAATACAATTAAAAAAGATGAAATTAAACTTAAAAAAGTAAGAAGAAACTCTATTGCTGGAAAAAAATTAAGGCAAAAATTAGATAAAAATATTCAAATATTACAATCTAAATTTGCTAGTGATCGTGCTGGGGAGAATATGAAAAGATATGCTGGACAGATATTAAATGATTCATTAAGAGAATTTGACGCACAACTTAACCTTGCAAAGTCTAAAGATGCTGGATTAACATATTTAAAATATCAAGGCTCATTAATACCAACATCTAGAGATTTTTGTAGGGTTGTAAGAAGTGGTGGTTATGATATACGAAAGAATGGACTATTCACAATTGATGAAGTCAAACGACTATGGAGTAGTAGAGGTTGGAAAGGTAAAAAGTCTGGAAACCCTTTAATAGTTCGTGGTGGTTATAATTGTCGTCATCAATGGAGTTATGTCAATCCTGATTGGTATGACATTAACGGCAAACTTAAAATGTAAAAGGAGAAAACATGTCTGAAGAAAATAAAACTGTTGAACCAGCAGAACAAAATGTTCAAGCTACAACAGAAGTCAAAGAAGAAGTAAAAGAACAACCAAAACTAAATTCTTTTACACAAGAACAGCTAGATAATATAATTAAACAAAGATTAGAAGCTGAAAAAAGAAAACACGATAAACAATTAGAAGAAATCAAGAAGCAAGACGAAGAAGCACTTAAAGAAAAAGAAATTAAGGAAGCTAAATCTAAAGCTGAACTTGAAAAGCTAATGCAAGAAAGAATAGCTGAAAAAAATACTGAAATTCTTAAATATAAAAACGAAATTAAGAAAGAAAGAATTGACAATTCAGTATTATCTGTTGCGTCTAAAATGAACGCTATTAACCCACAGCAAGTTGTTGATTTATTAAAAAGGGATATAAAACTTAATGACGATAATCGTATAGAAATACTTGATAATAATTCAAATATTAGGTATAACGAAAAAGGAGAACTACTTACGATTGAACAAAGAGTCAAGGAGTTTTTAGATGCTAACCCACATTTCTCGCAAGGGTCAAAGTCTGGTACAGGGAGTCAGAGTAGCATTGAGGGGAAAACTGTAAAACCTTTTAATATTCAGGATTTAGATATGAGTAAGCCAGAAGATCGTGCTAAATATGCTGAGTATCGCAAACAACGAGATTCAAAACCTACTCAAATTAACTTAAACAAATAAATATAGAGGAAAATAACAATGGCAAACGAAACAACATCGTCAACACTCTCGGAATTATACACAGAGATTGTTGCAGAAGCATTGTTCGTAGCAAGTGAAAGATCAGTAATGAGACCACTTGTAAAAAACTATGCTATAAGTGGTGGTGGAAAGTCAGTTGAAGTTCCGATCTACTCTGCAGTTTCTGCGGCGGCAGTATCAGAAGCATCTGATTTATCTAACACAGCAATTAATCCAAGTTCAGTTACAATAACTGCATCTGAAAATGGAATTATGACAACTCTAACAGATTTAGCAAGAAATGCGGCACCAAGAAATGTTGCGGCAGATATTGGTAAACTGTTTGGAGAAGCAATTGCTAAAAAAATAGACACAGACTTAACTGCATTATTTGATGGATTTTCAACATCTGTCGGTAGTGCTGGAGCAGAAGTAACTGTTGATACACTTTTTAAATCATCAGCAACTTTAAGACAAGCCGCAGTACCAGCAGGTTATTCTTGTGTTCTTAACCCAAAAGTAGCTTACAATGTTAAAAAAGCATTGACTAATACTTTCGTAAATCCAAATCCTAATGACTTGACTAACGAAGCATTAAGAACAGGATATATCGGAAATATTGGTGGAGCAAGAGTCTTTGAAACATCAAATGTAGATGGTACATCTGATACAGATAACTGTAAAGGTGGTATGTTCCATCAAGATGCTTTAGGTTTAGCTATGATGCAAGACTTGAAAATTGAAACTCAAAGAGATGCGTCTTTAAGAGCAGATGAAATCGTAGCAACAGCAGTTTATGGTGTTGGCGAATTACATGACTCTTATGGTGTAGAAATACTTGGAGAATCAGTAATCAACTAATAACTACTTTTCTATGGCGGGGAAACTCGCCATAGGATATAAGAGGAGATATTATGGATATAAAATTAACAAATGGAAAAAAAACTATTACTAGAACAATAGAACAATACGAAGCAAATATTAATCATTTTGCTAAAAGAGGTTTTAAACCTTTAGATAAAGCAAAAAAAGAAACTAAAAAAACTATTTTAAAAGAAGTAGATGATAAAGTAGTAGAATTAAAACCAAAAAAGAAAAAGGGGAAAAAGAAATGAAACAATTAAAACAATATTGGAAGATAGCAAAAGATAATCCTAAAGTAACTGCTGGTGTTATTATTGCTATTGTAGTTATTATTGCTTGGATAGGTTAATATGGCAAATTACACAGGTGCTAATGTAATTAATGCTGGTGATGTATCTAATTATCAAGCTGATATATATGAGTTTGGTTTTTCATCTACATCATCAGAAGTAACATTTTTTATTACACAAACAACTAATGATATTTTAAGAGAGTTGCGTATTCGTTGGTGGCCTGTTTATAAAACAAATGTCTATACAGATATAACAGTTTTAAATACTGCCGAAATGGTAGATACTAAAGTTAATTTAGACCAATTTAAAAGAGCTGGTGCTTTTTTATTTTTATCTAAATTCTTTTTACCAACAGTTACAAAGTTTAGACCTGAAGCTGATAAAGATAGATTTGAAAGAATGATTGAATTTTATAGAAGTGAATACAACAAAGAATTTCAGTCTATATTAGAAGATGGTGTAGAATATGATAGCGATGCTGGTGGTACTATTTCTGTAAATGAAAAAGAGTCATTACATGGTTCAAGAAGATTAATTAGATAATGTTAAATGCTAAAGTTACAACTAATCTACTTTTAGTTAGAAAAAGATTTAATAAATTTTTTAAAAGATTTCCCAATATAGTTACAAAAGGTTTAGAACAAGCTGGTGTTCAATTAAAAACAATTATAGATACAAGAACTGATAAAGGATTAGATATAAATAGAAAAAGATTTGTTGGTTATAGTCCTAGTTATGCAGAAGAAAAGGGTAAGACAATAGTAAATCTTCAAGACACTAATAGAATGCTACAATCTATTGATTCTAAAAAAAGAAATAAAAATCAAGTACAAATATATTTTAGAAGTCAAGCACAAGCAAAAAAAGCATTATGGCATCAACAAGGTATGGGTAAATTGCCTGTAAGAAAATTTTTTGGCTATGATAAAAGAACAGAAAAGGTTATAAGAGATACATTTGAAAAGTTTATGAAGAAACAAATTAAAGCATTAAAGATATGAGTAAAAGAGAAGATATTGCAAGTCATATAGTTTCCACAATTTCTGGAATATCAAGTCCATCAATTAAAAAGGTAACTAGACAACCTTTTAATTTAGAAGAATTATCACAAGCACAATATCCAGCAGTATTAGTACAAACACAATCAGAAGAAAAAGAAGATCAAGAAATAGGAAGTGGTGCTAAATCAAGAATAGGAAATTTAGAATTTTTAATAACAGGATATACAAAAGGAAGCGAAGATAATATAGATACTGCTAGAAATAATTTGGCAAGTGCTATTGAAACAGAACTTGAATCTGATATAACACGAAACAACAAAGCATTAGATACAGAAGTTATTTCATTAGAAACTGATGCTGGTACTCTATTTCCTTATGGTGCTATCAGTATGGTTGTTAGAGTAATTTATGAACATGATAGTGCAACTCCATAGGATAAAATATGAACGATAAAACATTAGACAAAGCAGAAAAGAAATTAGATAAAATTGAAGAATTAGTAGCAGATATTAAAGAACTTATTGACACTCATAGAGAAATAGACGATGGTAATACTGTGGATATGGAAGATGAAGAAAATGAGTGGGAAGATGATGAAGAACTTGACGAAGAAGAAGATAAATAGTAAAAGACATTATGGCTAAAGACATTAAATTATATAAAGATGGGAATGAAGTTACAATTAATGAAACTCAACTTGAAAATTTTTTAGCTTTAGGCTGGAAACAAGAAAAACAAAACAAGCAAACAAGTAAAAAGGATACTAAAACATGGCAACACATCACGGAAAAGAAGGAGTCGTAACTGCTGGTGGTTCTGGTGTTGGGGAACTAACAGGTTTTACACTTGAAACTACTGCAGATGTTGTAGAAGATACAGCTTTAACAGATGCAACTAAATCTTTTGTTGCTGGAAGAACATCATTTTCAGGAACTTTAGAAATGAATTATGATGAAACTGATTCTCCACAACAAACTTTAACAGTAGGAAGTTCTATATCTTTTGTTTTATTACCAGAGGGTAATTCTTCTGGAGATGAAAAATTTACAGGAACAGGTATTATTACAGGAATGTCAGTTAATAACTCTATGGATGCAATCATTTCAAGATCAGTTACTTTTCAAGGTACAGGAGCATTGACAAGAGCAACGGTATAATCCTAATTTATGTCAGTTATTGATAGAGTTAAAACACATTTTGAAACTCTTAAAACTATCACTATTGAGGTTGAGGAGTGGAAAGATGAACATGGTAATCCATCTGTTTTTTATTCAGAACCTTTAACACTTGAAGAAAAAAATATTATTTTTAAAAAATCAAATAACTTTCAAGACTTAAATGTTCTTGTAGATTTACTTATAATGAAACTCCAAGTCAAGAATGACAAAGGAGAAATGATTAAAGCATTTAGCTCAGAAGATAAATTTGCTTTAAGAAAAAAAGCAGATTCCAATGTTATTGCAACAGTAGCCAATAAAATCTTGCTAGACACATCTTACGAGGAAGCCGAAAAAAAGTAACTAGCGACCCTGATGTCAGGTCGCAACTAGCATTAGCCGACAGACTTCATATTACATACCAACAAGTTTTAGATATGCCTGTAAGCCATTATAATCTTTGGTTAGCTTACTTGAAAAAAGAGCAAGATGAGTATAAAAGTCAAGAGAGAATGGCTCAACATAGAAAATAAAGATAATGGCAACACAAAAACTTAATATAGACATAGTAGCACGAGATAAATCGAAACAAGCCTTGAATAATCTTCAAGGAAGTCTTGCCAGAGTAAGACAATCTGTCTTTAATTTAAGAAATGCCTTTATTGGACTAGGTGCTGGATTAGCAATTAGAGGAATTGTAAATGCTGGTATTCAAGTTGAAATGTTAGGTGTTCAATTAAAGAGTCTAATGGGCGATGCTAATGCTGGAAAAAAAGCTTTAAAAGACATATTAGATTTTGCAAAAACAACTCCATTCGAACTAAAAAATATTCAACAAGGCGTAACATCATTAGCAACAGTTAGAAAACAAGCGGCGGCGGCTGGTATATCTTTTCATGAATTAATGGTTATAACAGGAAATACTGCAACCTTATTAGGTGGAGATTTTGCTTTAGCATCTATGCAAATTCAAAGAGCATTTGGTTCTAGTATTGGTGCGGCAGACTTATTTAGAGATCGTGGTGTATCTGCTATGGCAGGATTTAAAGCTGGAGCAACTTATAATGCTAAAGAATCTATAAAAGGATTAAAAAATGCTTTTGGTTCAGGTGGAGAATTTGGATCTCTTATGGGAGATTTAGCAAAAACTTTATTTGGAACAATATCAAACTTAAAAGATGGTCTATTTAGATTTCAAGTTTATGTAGCAGAGGGATTTTTTGGAGAATTAAAAAAACAATTTGGAGATTTAAGAGTAGCCATTGAATCCAATGAAGAAAAAATTAAAAACTTTGGAAGATCAGTAGGTACTTTATTATCAAGTGCAATAAGAGGTGCTTCGGTTGCTATGAAAGCATTTGCAGATAATATTAAATTAATTGTAGCAACATTGAAATTTTTAATAGCATTAAAATTAATTAAATTCTTTTATAATTTAGCAACAGCTATTTATGCGTCACGAACAGCTATGTTATCTTTTAATGCGGCAACAAAGAAAAATTTATTTATACTTGGTCTTGCGGCTTTCGTATCACAATTAGATTTAATAATTAAAAAAATTAAAAAGATAATGGGATTAACAGGACAAGATATTAGTGCTAAAGTTCCCAAACAAGATGATGCAATAACTATTTTTCCTAAAAGAGTTGAAACTATAACAGAAGCTATTCAAAGGAATTGGGAATCTGTTTTTTCAACTATAAGAGAGGGTAATAGTGGAGCATTAGCAGATATGATGGCTAAAATGACATCAATAGGTCAAACTATTGGAAAAGGTTTAAATCAAGGAATAAAAAAATTTTCAGATGCTTTAGCTGAAGCAGTGATATTAGGAAAAAATTTAGAAGAAACTTTTAGAAATTTAGTTGAGTCAATCATGGTTAAAATGCTTTCCTTTACTATTGAATTAATTTTAAGAAAACAAATAGAATTAATTTTAGAACAAAAGAAAACAGATGAGATGAAAAAACAACATAGATTACAAATGTCAATGATGTTAATGTCTGGTAATCCTATGGCTTTATTTGGTTTAACAGGAATGGCTAAAGGTGGAGCAGTATCAAAAGGAAAACCTGTTGTAGTTGGAGAAAGAGGTGCAGAAGTCTTTGTTCCAAATTCAACAGGACAAATTACTCAAAATGCTAGAGGAACAGGTGGGGAAAGTGTTGTTGTTAATTTTAATATTAATACAATAGATTCAAGAGGATTTGATGAAGCATTATATCAAAATAGAGGAACAATAACTGCTATAATTAATAATGCTGTAAATGAAAAAGGTAGGAGAGAATTAATATAATGAGTGGTGCATTTCCAATATCAACTGCAAAATTTAAAACCTTTGGCATAAGATCAATTCAACCAACTATAATATCTAAATCAATTAGTGGAAAAAAATTATCAAGAACTATTAACTCTCAAAGATGGGCATTTACTATTGATATAATAACTGCAAAAAGGTCAGATGTTTATGGAGAATTAATGGCTTTTATAATTAAACAAAGAAGTGGAAAAGAAAATTTTACTATTATCCCACCAGAAATAGAAGATGCAAGAGGAAGTGAAACAGGAAGTGTTTTAGTTAATGGTGCACAATCTGCTGGAGATACAACAATAGCTATGGACGGATTCGCTGGCGATGGTGCAGGCAGATTTAAGACGGGAGACTTTATTAAGTTTGCCTCACATAATAAAGTTTATATGGTGGTTGCAGATGTTACTTCATCTAGTAATGCGGCAACAGTTACTATTGAACCACCTTTAGTCGCAGATATAGCAAATGATTCAGCAGTTACTTATGATAATGTTCCTTTTACAGTTCATTTAACAAATGATATGCAGTCCTTTGGAGCAGTTGGTTCTGATAAAGATGGAAATTTATTATACAAATATGAGTTAGATGTTGAAGAAACTCTTTAATGGCTAAATATCTTATTAAGCATTGGGTTAATGTAGATGTTATTGCTGAAAAAGTAGTTGATGAGTCAGAAATTAATTTAACTAATAATGATCTTGGAAAGCACAAAATCCCTGATGGAACTTTTAGCTTTGTTATGATAAACAATAGTGAGAAAATAAATAGAACAACATACGAGATTTATGACGAGAAGCTTAACGACAGCAGTAAAGAACCACCTAGCAACAAATGAGATTAAACCTGTTCATTTGATAACTATTGGATTTGGCACTCCTCAAAATTTAACAGATTGTGTACACGACTTAACTTCTTCAGTATCAGGTTCTAGTGTTACTTATTCATCAAGCAGTTTTTTAGTTAGTTATCCTGAAGTATCAGAAGAAACTGACATTGGTAAATCAAGCATATCAATAACTTTATCAGGAGCAGATCAAACATATATATCATTAGCATTAGGAGAAAATATAGTTAATGATTCTGTAACTATTTATAGAGCATTTTTAGATGCCAATAATGCAATTATAGCTGACCCTTTTTTACTTTATAAAGGTTCAGTTGAAACTTACACTATTAATGAAAACGAAACATCATCAGCATTAACTTTAAATATAGTTTCTCATTGGGCAGATTTTGAAAAAAGATCAGGAAGAAAAACTAATAGTACATCACAACAAAGATTCTTTAGTGGAGATTTGGGTATGGCTTTTTCAAGTGAAAATGTTTTAGATATTAAGTGGGGTAGAAAATAATGGGAATTTTAGATAAAATTATACCTAAACCATTAAGGAAAGTTTTTAATGTAACAAAAATAACAAAAGTATTTAATTGGTTTAAAAACCTAAATCCTTGGGTAGCTTTAGGAATCTTTGCTATTGGTTGGTTGTTTCTTTCAAATAGACGACCTGATAGACCAGACTTTGGAGATAGTGATTTTAATAATTTTGAAAAAGGTATTTTATTAAACCATCAATCAAACGATCAATCTATTCCTATTGTCTATGGAGAAAGAAAAGTAGGTGGAACAAGAGTGTTCATTGAAACAAGTGGAACTGATAATGAATATTTATATATAGCATTAGCATTATGCGAGGGAGAAATTGAAAGTGTAGATAAAATTTATATTGATGACAAAGAAGTTACTTGGTCTGGTACTTTAGCAGATAATACTTTAAGAACAGTAGGAAGTGGAGATGGAAACTTTTATAAAGATAGTGCAAGTTTAATTAGTGTAAAATGTCATTATGGAACTGATAGTCAAGCACAATGCGATTTATTAGGTACATTAGATTCTTGGACATCTAATCATAGATTAAGAGGTATTGCTTATATAAGTTTAAAAATAAAATGGAATCAAGATGCGTTTGCTGGATTGCCAACTGTTCATGCTTTAATTAAAGGAAAAAAAGTTGTTGCTTATAATTCTAGTTCAGTTGCTCAAACTGCGGCACATTCTAATAATCCAGCTTGGTGTTTATTAGATTATTTAACTAACGAAAGATATGGAAAAGGAATTGCAATAGCAAATATTGATATACCAAGTTTTTATACAGCTTCAGGAGTTTGCGATACAGATGTTACTGCTTATGGTTCTACTACAATAGATGTTTTAGATTGTAATGCAGTTTTAGATACTTCAAGAAAAGTAATAGATAATGTTAGAGAGTTAGTAAAAGGTGCAAGAGCATATTTACCTTATACTGCTGGAAAATATAAATTATTAGTAGAAACAACAGGTTCAGCTTCTATTACTTTAACTGAAGATGATATTATAGGTGGTTATAGTTTAGCAAGTGAAAGCAAAGCATCAAAATACAATCGTGTGATAGTTTCTTTTGTTAATCCTGATAGGAATTGGCAAGTTGATGAGGTACAATGGCCTGAACTAGATGATAGTGGTTATACTTCAGCAGACCAACACGCAACAATGAAAACTGCTGATGGTGGTTTTTTATTAGAGGGAAGATTTGACTTTAGTACGATAACAAGTCCTTATCAAGCATTAGAAATAGCAGAAGTAATTTGTAGAAGATCAAGAGATTCAAAAGGATTACAATTAACAGTAGGATTTGATGCTTATGATTTGGCAATAGGAGATATAGTAAATATTACATTATCGTCTTTAGGTTATTCTGCAAAACCACATAGAGTTATAGGAATGGATTTTAATGAAGATTTTACTATTGGATTAAATTTAGTTATTCATCAAGACGCACATTATACTTGGGCAACAAAAACACAAATAACAGCAACACCAAGTACAACACTTCCAAATCCTTATTCAGTTACTGCTCCAGCAAGTTTAACTTTAACAGATGAATTAGTAGAGTATTCAGATGGAGTTGTTTTAACTAGACTTAATATTGTAGTTGGTGCAAGTACCGATAAATTTGTTCAATATTATCAAGTTGAAGCTAAACAAAGTACAGAATCAGATTATAAAATTGTAGCAAAAGGAACTCAATTAAATCATGAAATGTTAAATGTGGTTGATGGTAAAATTTACAATGTAAGAGTAAAAGCTATAAATGCTTTAGGAGTTTCATCTACTTATACATCAGCAAATAGAACTATTGTTGGAGCAACAGATACTCCAGCAGATGTTTCAACTTTATCTGTATCAATGGTTGGTTCAAATCAAATGCAATTACAATGGACTCCTGTTACAGATTTAGATGTATCTTATTATGCAATTCGTTATCAAGATGTTACGAGTAATGCTAGCTGGGCAGGTTCAACAAACTTAACGCAAGTTGTTAGAAGAAAATCTAATAGTGTAACTATCAATGCAAGAACAGGTGCGTTTCTTATTAAGGCAGTTGATAAATTAGGAAACGAATCAGATAACGAAACAATCGTATATACAAATATTTCAGGATTAGAACATTTTTCAAGTGCTTTATCTACTATTAATGAAGAATCTGCTAGTGCAGTTACAGGGCAAAGTTGGAATGGTACTTTTGATGGAGATTGTGTTAAAGGAACAAACTCTGATAATATTCAAATAGCAACATTAGATACTATAACTTTATTTGATTCAACTGTTGGAAATTTTGATTCAGCAGATGGAGATTTTGATTTAGGAGGAACAGATGCAACTTCAAATCCAACTTATTATCAAGCAAATATTGAATCATCAGGAAACTATATAGGAAGCAATACACTTTCGCTTGATGCTACTTATGATGCAACCTTTCAAGCGACTGTTAACATGATAGCAAATGACCTCTATGATCTCTTTGACAGTGGAAGAGGAGCTTCTACTTTTGATGATGCGCCAGGTCCATTTGATGGCAGTTCAGGAACAAAATGTAATGCTTTTTTACAAGTAGGTTCAAGCACAAGTTCTTTAGGAGCAATTTCTACTTATCAAGATATATCTCAACAATCTACAGTTAAAGGAAGATATTTTAAATTTAGGTTGAAATTAGAGAGTGATGATAATAAAGCTAGACCTGAAGTTACTAAAATGCAAATAGTTTTAGTTATGGAAAAAAGATTAGAAAGTGAAGAAGATGTAGTTAGTGGTGCTGGTGCAAAGGCGATAACTTATTCAAATGCTTTTTATGCAAGTCCAGCTATTGGCATAGCCGCCCAAAATATGGTTTCTCAGGACTATTACACCATAAGCAGTAAAACAAAAACAGGATTTACTATAACTTTTTATAATAGTTCAGGTGCGGCTCAAAATAGAACTTTTGATTATGTTGCAAAAGGTTATGGGTTGAAATCTTAACATAAAAGGAGTAAAAGAATATTATGTCACAAGTTTCAGATGTATCATTAGCGAACCAAGGTTTTAGTGCCTTTAGAACAGAATTGAACAATATTCTGGGAGCATTAAACACTTGTCATATTGGAAGTTCTGCTCCAGGTTCTATTGCGGCTGGAACAATCTGGGTAGATACAAGTGGAGGAGCAACTGCTTATGTTTTAAAATTTTATGATGGTTCAGACCATATTCAATTAGGAACAATTAATACAACAGCTAATACTGTTGATTGGACTGATAGTTCTGTAACTGCTGAATTATCAACTGACTCAACTCCACAACTTGGTGGAAATTTAGATACTAACTCTCATAATATAATAATTGATGATGCACATTATATTTCTGACGAAAATAATAACGAACAAATAATATTTCAAACAACTGCGTCAGCAGTAAACGAATTAGAAATTACAAATGGAGCAACAGGAAATGGACCAATTCTTGGTGCAAGTGGAGAAACTAATGTTGATCTTCATATTAAACCAAAAGGTTCAGGAAAAACAGTTATAGGTTCTGCTGGTGCTTCTGCTTATTTAACAACAAGTGGAACATACGATTTAGTTTTAGATACAAACAAAGGAACTAACTCTGGAAACATTACAATAACTGATGGAGCAAATGGCAATATAGATATTACTACAAATGGAACAGGAGCAATTAAGTTTAATGATTTAGCTTATATTCCACAACAAGCATTAACTTCATCATCAAACGCAGTTGCGTGGGATGCCCAAGCCGCACCTAACGCATATCATCAGACATCAGAAAATACGACTTTATCTGCACCAAGTAATGCAGTTGAAGGTGCGTTTATTTGTATAGAAGTTAATTACAATGGGAGTCATACTTTTTCGTGGAATGCAACATTTCATTTCTCGGCTGATACTGCACCTACGACAACAGATACAGATGGCAAGACAGATATTTTTGTTTTCCGTTACAATGGTTCAATTTGGCAAGAAGTAGGTAGAACTTTAAACATACCAGAAAGTTAAAATATGTGGGCATTAGTAGAAGATA
>VTLG01010011.1_pt1 | contig 14123 bp, 17 predicted proteins | sample 4694571 | NCBI WGS metagenome assembly VTLG01 (sample SAMN12604809, study PRJNA352737) | marine metagenome | biome: ENVO:00000447; feature: ENVO:00000209|ENVO:00000569|ENVO:01000036; material: ENVO:00002151; isolation source: viral sequences binned using virsorter ...
ATACGTTCGAATATTGTTTCTAGTAGTAGAGTTTTCTCGACCTTCTCTTTACTACTTACGAGAGGTTGGATTAGAGTCTTTGCAGATTGGGACTCTTCTCTGACCTCTTTTACATAGTAGGGTTTCTTCTTGCGGAAAATCAGGAAGTAAGAGAGAATCTATCTTAGGCCTAAGGATTTTTCTAAACACGTAATCTATTTCTCCAAGCAATCAAGTCTCAAATTCTCACCACTTTTCTTGGGCCTCTATTTTTGAGGGAGTAGTATTGTGTTCCCATTTTCTTGATGGTAGGTTTAAGTCCCGATTGACGGATTTTCGACAACCGAGAATGCTAAGGGACACAGGTTTTCTTGATTTCCTGAGTTCCTTAGTGTTTGAGGCTTCTGCATGAATCTTCTAAAGACTTCTCTAAGATTTCAACCCACTGGAGAATCTCTTTGAATACCTTTATAGATACCGCTTTATCCTTTGGACTGGAGCAAATCATAGAGACCGAATAATCAGAAGCAATATCAAGTGCCTTGTCATATTCCTCTACTAACTCCAACTCGTTAGTGCTCATAGTCAAACTCCTATATAAGCATACGAATAATGTAACATATTTCTACCTATTTAGCTAATCTGTCAATAAGCCTTTATTATAAGCAGTTGTAATCATTAATTGGTGCACGTGTTGGAAGAAAAAGATAAAAATTAATACAGGTACAGCGGGCTTGTAATATAGCGGTTAGGTGTATATACTTATCGGCATATGGATATTAAAGAGCAGGAATTATTTGAAGCGGATATGACCTTGATGGTTTATGCCTATGTAGTGTTGAAGGATAGGTGTGATGGAGATCTTGTGGAGTTGTCTGACTTGAGAGAGTTGAAGCAGCTTCGAAGTATAATAAGGGGTCGTATAATAGATGCTCAGCCTGAGAATGGGGCTAAGCTTACTTCTTTATCGGAAGAAGAGTTAACTTGTTTTATTGAGGATTGGTCGGACCTTTGGGTGGCCAGAGATTGTGGTTCTTACATTGATGCACCAGATATAGAATAGGTCAGATGTTTTTCGTCCTTGAGACGTCTGGCTTTCCCCCCTCAGGTTTTGTTCATATTTCTCCTGGGGGGGGTTTTTATTCACTCTATAAAGAGGTCTGCTATTATTATCGATATATGAGAATAGATTGGACAAATTTAATCAGCTTTATCTGTATGTCTGGATTTACTGCGGTCTTTTGGTGGGCAGTGTTCTATTCGATATTAACTTATTATTAAACAACCTAGACCACGGATTGGTTAATGGAAGAGAAAAGAAAAGTGGGGAGACCTACTAAATATAAGCCTGAATTTTGTCAGATGCTTATCGATCATATGGCCCAAGGCTTTAGCTTTGAGAGCTTCGTTAAACCAATATACTTTTACAATAAAGAACTAGGCGACCCTAAACCTTTTGTTAACAGGGATACTCTCTATCATTGGTGTACTTTGTTTGAAGATTTTTCCGATGCTAAAAAAGTTGGGAGAGGGTTACAAATACATCGGTTCGAGCAGATAGGGTTAGATATGGCCACTGGTGTAATCGAAAAAGGGAATGCCACTGCTTTTGTATGGGCTTCTAAAAATATGATTGGGTGGACCGACAAACACGAAATAACAGCAAGCGAAGACAACAATATACAAATCAACCTAGTCAGGAAGGGCGAACATAAAGACGATTGAGTTACTTAATCATCAACACGATACCCTCTCTGCATTAGAAGAATTTGATAACGTCTTAATGCTTGGTGGTGTTGGTTCAGGGAAAACCTTCACAGGAGCAACGTTTCTTTTAAAGGAACTACAACGTGCAACCCAAGGAGACACTAGTACTGGGATTATAACAGCAATCAGTTACGGCCAGTTAAGGCGCTCAGTTCTAGCAGAGGTATTTAAGTGTATGCAAGATTGGAACATACCATTTAGCTACAACCAAATGCAGAGTACCCTCACTCTTGCTAATAAGAAGAAGTTCTTTTGTTTATCAGTAGACAAAGGATCAGTTGAAAAGATTAGAGGGATTAATGCTGGATCTGTATGGATGGATGAGGCTTGTTTTATAGAAGGTGGTTTAGAAACATATACCACAGTTGCAGGGAGGATTCGTGATAAGAAAGGTAGCGGTAAAACATTATGCACTAGTAGCCCAAATGGATTTAACTTTATGTATGATTTGTTTGCTGGGGAACTTCATGATCCTAAGTCTTATAGAATTATAAAAGCTAGTACTAAGGACAATACTTTCATATCAGAAGATTTCTATGAAAGGATGGCGGCAAATCTAGATGAGAAAGGAATTAAACAAGAGCTCGAAGGTGAGTTTATATCTCGAGCAGGAGGCCAGGCATATTACGCATTTAATAGAGAAATACACATGCAAGATCTTTCAGGTGGGGTTAGTGGCAACGGGTATATCGGCATGGATTTTAATTTTAGTCCTCTTACTGCTGTCATTGTTCACTACAAACAAGGAGTCTTTCAATGTGTTGATGAGATCTATTTGAAAGAAGCTGACACATACATGATGGCAAACGAGATCAAGAAGAGAGGCTATGACAATTATCGGATCATAGCTGACTCAACATTCAGTGCAAGAAGAACCTCAGGCAAGTCCGATAAAAGGATACTTGAGGAAGCAGGTCTTAACCTAATGAAGAGCCATAACCCCTACATTATTGATAGGGTCCAAAATGTTAATCGCTTACTCGGACAAGGCAAGATAGTGATCGATAATAGCTGCAAGATGTTGCGACAAGACCTCGAACAAGTTACTCTTAAGAATGATGGGAGTATTAATCAGCAAGGAGCTAACAAGCACCTGAGCCATATCTCAGATGCTTTAGGTTATCTGACCTGGAAGCTCGATAGCATTGCTGGATCCCCTAAGAAAAGAATATTTAATGTACAACGATAAAAGGAATTATCATGGACTTACGGAAACAAGATCTTAGATTAGATGTTATTGCTGACATAAAGACGCCTGAGAATAAAGACAGGAAAGACCAATCGTTCAGAGCTACTGAGGTTTTCAATGGTAGAATCCGCCAGTTCGTGTACGAATATTTGAGAACCCAATTTTCGAGCCAAACTTGCTCGGAAGCCCCCATCTCATCATCTATAAATCTCGCGAGACGTATCACAAAAGAGCGGAGCTCTATATACAATGAACCGCCTACTCGGCATTTCAGTGGCGTAGAGGAAGAACAAGAGAGACCACTACAAGCTCTATATAAAGATATGGGTGCTGATCATTTAATGAGTAAGGCAAATGAGTTTTATTGTTTACAGAATCAGTGCATGGTTCAGATCTTTCCCGCTGATGGAAGGCTACAGATGAGAGTTCTAAAACTACATCACTTCGACGTCTTACCAGATCCGAATAACCCTGAAGAAATGGTTGGTGTTATCATTAATAGCTTCGATAAAAGCAATAAAAGAAGTAGCTATGGGAGTGACTCTCCTATGGGGAACTTTGGATTAGCCAGACAATCAAGAACAGATCAGTCCGACGGAATAGACCAATCAATCGCTGATGATGATGATCAATTAAAAAAAGAAAGGTATGAAGTGTGGACTAAAGGATATTACTCCGAGGGAGAATATGTCCCAGCACTAAACTTTATAATGAATGGAAAAGGCGAAGTCTTATCAGAAGATCCTCTTAGTCCTATTGACGGACTTCCTTTTGTTGATATCTGTTCCACAAAGGATTACCAGTTCTATGCAAGTGAACATAACGCAATGGTTGACTTCTCAATCGAATACAATGCATTGATGACTGAGATTGCGATGAACCACAGAATGCAGTCATGGTCACAAGCATGGATGAAAGGCCCCAAAGATTTACTTCCTTCGACGGTTGAGGTGGGACCGACTAAGGTGATAATGCTTCCGGCAGATGATGAAGGGGCAACAGATTTTGGCTTTGCAACTCCTGGTGGTGGCAGTGCTAATGGTATTGAATATGCTGAGACATTGTTAGCTCAGTTCTTAAGCACGCATGGTATCGACCCTCAAATTATTAGTAGTGACAGTGGACAAAAGTATAGCTCTGGTATCGAAAGACTACTCGCTATGATCGAGAAGTTTGAATCAAGTAAGTCTGACTTTCAATTATTTGAAAGAGTAGAACATAAGATCTTTGAAGTGGTTAAGCTATGGCTAGAAGCTCTCCAGGATACTGGAACATTGGATGACAAGTACAAGATGCCAAGCTTACCAGGTGAAGCCAGCTTTGCAGTTGCCTTTAATAAACCAGAAGGCGCACAGACCTTTAGTGATAAAGTAAATATGCAAGAACGACTAATAGAGATGGGTTTAAGTTCAAGAGTTACGGCCACTATGGACTTATACAATATGCCCCGTGAAGAAGCCGAAGAATATCTCGTAAAAGTAGAAGAAGATGAATCAATGAAGTTAATAGCAGAAGCGAGTTCCCCAGCACCCCAACCTTCGTTACCAGGGGGAGAAAGTGAAGAGCCTGATAGTATGCCAGTTGAATCTGAAGTGCAGGTAAGCCAAGAGGAAATGATAGAGAAGGACGTAGTTCTTAATGGTGCCCAGGTAACATCAATGGTTGGTATTGTTTCAAGTGTAGCAGGTGGAGAGTTACCAAGGGGAACAGGGATAAGCATTTTAATGACTGCTTTTGGTTTAACTAAAGAAAAGGCTGAAGAGATAATGGGTGAGTCTGGTAGGTCTTTTACAAAAGAAAAGATAGAATAGATAAGAGGCAAGGATGCCAATAGAAAAGAAGAAGATAAGATATACAGTTGATCTAACTGAAGAGTTGGATAAAAGGAATGTTAAGCCTCATAAAAGAAAAGAGGCCACAAGAGCTGCAGGGGAAGAAGCCCTCAAGAACATTCTTCAGTATACTGAGTCTCAAAGGTCTTCTGTCACTGGGGACAAATGGCAAGGCCTTAAATCAAAAAGATACAAAGATCTTAAAAAGAAAATGGGAAAAGGATCCAAAGCCAACCTAAGACTAAATGAGGACATGTTGCCTTCACTAAGTGTGGAATCTAATAGGAAAAGTTTTACTATAAAGATTACTGATCCAACCGAAAAGAAGAAGGCATATAATCATAACACTGGGGACACTTTACCTAAAAGGCAGTTCATTCCCAATGATGAAGATGGAGAATCTTTTCATGATCCAATAGAAACAAGATATAAAAAGAAGTTGGATAAGTACAAGGAAGAACCAGTAGAAGCTAAAGAAGTTAAAGAAGTTAAAGAAGAAGCACCACCTGTTGAAGGGACCATCCCTTGGAAGTTAGCCTTGGCACCTAAAAAGAAGGAAGAAAAAAGTGCAGCTGAGCTTATGACAGAATGGAATGCCCTTAGGGAATCCATCCTGGCAGGAGTAAAGGATTAACATGGCAAAGAAACCAAACAAACCAAATGTGACTGTTGATTTAACACCAGTACAAAAAAGAATAAAAGCTGTTAGAGCTAAATTAAAAGAAGAAGAAGTAGGCAAAGATATAGTAGAAGGACTTGTCTCAGGAATTAGAACTAAAGCAGTGAACTGGAAAACAGGAGACAAGTTTCATGAGCTGGCTGATGTAACTCCAAGAGGAAGAAGATACCTTGCTAAATATAATAAGACTCATAAGAATTACTCAGAGGACAAGCCTAACCTGACTATTACAGGCAGGTTCCTTAATTCAATAAAGGCTAAATTTAAAGTCTCAAAGAAATCCATTAAATGGATAATAGATGTTTCTGGTACTCACCCAGGGTATAAAACTGGAGGAGAGAGGACTGAGAAAATAAAGAACAAAGAACTTAGAAATCACTTAGCCGCTATAGATAGAGACCCTTTGGATTTGTCTAAAAAAGTCCTTAAGGCTATCTCTAAACAAATAGAGGCAGCAGTTAGAGAGACATTAAGGAGAGTATAACAAGGGTTATAATAACTCTTGATAACAAAACCAAAGGAGTATAGAATGAGTGAAGAATCTCTAAATCAGGGTGATGCCCAACCAACCAATGACGGTGATGCTGTTAGTGCTGGAGAGACTAGAGAGGATGTTCAAGTTGCTGAAAGTAAGCAGAATATCCCATCTTATGACTGGCACAAAAGGGTAGTCTCGGATAATCGCAAACTTAAAGGCAAACTTGGAAACGCAGAGGCTGAGCTGGAAAAGTATCGGCAAGCAGAGATGGAGGCCAAAGGTCAACATCAAGCTTTAATCGATGCTCTTCGAAAAGAGAACTCTGAGTTGAAGTCCGCTAATTCTGAGAAAGACCAGGTTTTTTCTTGGGCCAAGCGTACTGATGCTATCAGAAGTGTTGCGAAAGACATGGGTTGTGCAAACACCAACCACCTTTTAAGACATCTCGAAGCTGAAAATCTGTTAAATGAGATTGAGACTGATGATAGTTACAATGCAAACTTGAATGATGTTCAACGAGTAATTGAAAACATTAGATCCAATCCTGAGTACGATTATCTGTTTAAGCAAGCAGCTCATAAAACAGACATGGTTACTCCTAATGCAACAGTTAAGAAGGAAGTACGGAAGGTTTCTGATCTTAGCAGCGAAGAGCTTGCAAAGCTATTAGCAAACCCTAAACTTCAAGCGGAGCTGTTGGGAAACAATTAATTTATTAACTAATCATTTCAAGGAGTTTAGAAATGGCAAACGAAATCGGATCGACTGAAGTCTCTGCTGTACAGGGATCTTTAGTCAGCCAACTAGTACAACAAGCATTAAGAGAAAAAGCAGTAGCTTTCTCAACAATTACAGACTACGGAATGCATGAAGGTCTTACTTCATTAAAAGTTCCAAGAGTAAATAATTTTACAGCGGCGGCGAAGTCTGAAAACACGGAGCTCTCAAACCAAGAGATGACCGTTTCGGCCGATACCATATCTTTTAACAAGCATTATGGAGTTAGAGCAACTATCGAAGATTCTGCTAGATTATCTGCAGGTATCGACGTAGCTGCTGAAGTTATTAAAGGCCAAGCAGACGAATTAGCTCGTCAAATTGATGCTGATATTATCTTCCAGATTAAATCTGTTAGCTCTGCAGCTCCAGATCACTTGTTAGATTACACTGATAGTTCTGGTGACGCTTTAGCTATTGCTGATATTGCAAATGCAAGAAAGCTTTTAAGAACTCAAAACGTACCTATGGACGATGGTAAATTGTTCATGTTGATTTCTCCAGATAGCGAAGCTGATCTATTAAACATCAGTAACTTTGTTAAAGCTAATGAGTACGGAGATTCAAGTGCTCTTAAAAATGGATTTATCGGTAAGATCTTAGGATTCAACGTTGTAGTTTCTAGTCAACTAGATGCTCAAGACGCTTGTTTTTATCACTCAAGTCATGTTGGATTTTCTTTCGCAGCCCCACCTCGGATGGAACAAGACAGACGTGCTGAGTCTCTTGGTGATCAATATGTCACAAGCGCTTTATACGGGACTTCAGTTTTGGATTCTGGTAAGCGTGGCGTTTTATTTAATGGATCTGGATCTTAATTAGATAAGGATTGACTAATGGCTTCACTCACAGAAGTTGAAGCTTACAATTATCTCAGAGCGAGGTCCCCAGTTGGGCTTCGCTCTTTGATTCGTAAGCATGAATTAAGAACTGGTAGGCGTTTTAAGTACCAGTTCTATTTTGCAGCAGGATACCACTACGCCTGGTACATAGGAGCTGAAACTTTAGAACAGACAAAGAAACAACTAGTAGAAGAATTACGAGATAAAACAATCAAGAAGGGATAAGATGGGGTTTACTAGAGAAGACAAAGAATCACGAAAGTTTGAAGCAGATCCGGCAGATAGCTCTAAGTTCTTAGTCAAAACTAAAGTAGAAAACGCTGACGGAGACCCGGTCCCTGTAAAGATTGTAACCGATGATACTGATGCTCCGAGTGTTCAGACAGTCGATGGGACAGTAAGTATTTCAGGTACCACAACTGTAGATGGGACAGTAGCAGTTAGTGGAGTTGCAGGAACTACAGATGTTAATGTAACTAATTCAGACATAACAACTAAAAGCAAAGTATATGATGGCTCCACATGGAGGAACGAACTATGTGATGCCAACGGAAGGACAATAACAAGATCTCAAAAGTATTACACCACTGCCGATATAACTGCACTAGCATCGTCCACCGATGTACCTCTTTGGTTAAGTGCTTATGCTGATGGGGTATTGGTAAAAAATTATAACTTTAATCACACTTCAGCTAACCAACCTATTATTGCATATTATACGTTCCCTACTTTAGGGGATTCTAGTAAATGCTTAAAAATGATAAACACATATACAGGAAGTAATTTAACTTCTGTAGTTGCTTCTGTTGTTGATTGGACATTTGATGATGCTCTTGCCCCTGCTGCCACTTTAGCGAAAGGAGGAATATCCTCTCCTGCTAATGATGCGACTGCGGGAACAGATGTGTGTACAATAACTCCTGGCGGTGGTGGTGGTGGTGCTACTTATACAATAGTCGTTACTGGAACAGACAATGACAAATACCGTCTGGCCAATACAACTCAAGGAACTACTGGTACCACAATAACTGCTATACCAGGTGACTCTGTTGTCTTGGAAACGTCAGTGACTTTTGACTTGGGGGCTACTGGTTATTCTCATTCTGTGACAGTAACATCAACAGAAGATGTAGGGTCGACAAGTGCTAACGTAAGTGTAGCAACAACGCAAACAGCAGATGCTTCTTATTCGAATGATAAGTACTGGGAATATCCAGCTGATGATGACACATGTGAATGGGGAGATGCGGGTACTTCTGGTCAAGGGCAATTTGGAAACCTTAATACAATAGGAGTTCCTTCTTCTTTAGGAGCATGGACAACATCTATTTGGATGAAATTCACTAACGCTCCTTCAGCCTCTCATAGTTATCTTGTGTGGTACATGCATGATGCAACAGGTACTCAACAACAAATGGGGATTCTTGGTGCGGCTTTTGCTGATGGAACTACCTATCAAAGAATGATGTGGAAAGTGATCTTTTATCAAGCAGGGGGAATGAACTTAAATATCAACCCCGGATTCTTTTATCATGATGTAGACACTTGGTATAATATTGTGTTCGTCAAACATGCAACAAGTTCTGGGGCAGCTGTTACTGCGGACGATGTGGACATATGGATAAACGGTGAAGAAAAAACAACAGTAGTATCAGGAAGTGGAACCTGGGATGATTTTACTATGGACAGTGTTGCAGGAGCTTATACAGCAGTTCTTTCTCCTGCTTGGGTAAGTCAGTCGGGTCTGGCCGGATGGGGCTTGGATGAATACGCAAACTGGGATAGAGCACTCACAAGTAGTGAGATAGCTGCCATCTATAACTCTGGCGATCCAGGGGATTTAAGTTCTATTTCTAACCTTAGAGGTTGGTGGAGATTTGGAGATGGTGATTCTACTGGGGATGGATCAGGAACGGCAGATTCCAGTCAGACGATACATGATATGTCTGGGGGAGCAGGAGCAGTAGATCTTACTCTTCAGAATTATTCAGGTAGCGCAACAGATATGATTAAGGATCATTAAGGGGATAGTATAATGAGTATGTTAGAACTATTAGATGAAGAAGATCTTTCAGAACAGCCGGATATCTATGGGATAAAGGCCAGATACTTCTTCCAAGAACTTGTTGATGAAGCGAATCCTCCAATAAACTTGTGTGGGAAGGAATACTTAAAAGGAAACCTAACTAGAATAGTTAACCCGGATTATTTCATGGATAAGTTTGCTGAGTTCCTTGAAAAGTGTGAGGAAGAGAAGTTAATAGTAAAAACTAGAAGCTCAAACCCTAAACGAAAAGTAGTGTGGTCAACAACTATGAGCGAATTTGTACTTATAAAGAGAGCGCTCAACATAGTGTCTGAGATGGAGATTTAATTATGGGGATATTCGGTAACCTACATTTAGAAGAGAAAGTTCAGGTAAATGAAAAGACCAGAATTGATTGTACCAAATCATTTATCTCCGATGAGGCAGCGATAAGTCTTGTTAGAATAAAACCAGAAGATGGTGGATCATTTGTAACTGTTACATCAGACAAGTATTTAGATTGGGCCTATGAAACAGCAGGGACAAAGACAGCAACATTGGAAATAACAACAGATGGGGCAGCACATACTTTCACTAAGACAATCGAAGTTGTGACGGAGTCAAGTGACTCTCTTTGGTCTAGTGATGCCGATCTAGTACAACACGAACCAGACATAATGAACTACGTTCCTGAAGGAAAGAACTCCTTCTTAAATATACATAGACTAGCTCAGACAAGGATACTTGCTTGGCTAGATGAAAAAAGAATATGGGACGATGACAATAATAAGTTAACAGTAGCGGCAGTAGCAGATGCAGATGTAGCAGAATGGAGTAAGTATTTAACTCTTCAATATATATTCGAAGGGTTGAGCAATAGCATAGATGATATCTTCCACGAGAAAGGACTTCGTTATAGGGCCTTGTCCGAAAAAGCTGCATCAAGAGCAGTTCTTAGACTTGATACTGACGGGGATGGATCTACAGATGAGAAGGTAAACAACTTTACTGGATTACTACTTAGAAGGTAAAAAATGGCAATTAGTGATGTTAGGACATATTTAAAGAACAGAATAACTGACGAGAACAGTTCTTTTTATGAGCATACCGATGGTTTTAATGCTGAGAATGTCCCTACAAATATAAAGACAAGATCGTTTTTTATTGAATATCAAAACCCTTCTAACTTATCAACAGAGGGTGACCTTATCCATGACCAGGTAACTGCAACTGTTCGTTTATTCTTTAAAGGCTACCGAACGGTACAGCAAAGCATTGATAGTGCTATGGATACCTGTCATAATATAAAGCTAAGGGCGAGTAAAATAAGTAATTACACTGCTACTATAAAGCGGTGCACGTGTAATAGCGTGACAATAGAGCCTGTGGAAAGCAATGATAATAATATGATTGTGACTATGGAGTTCGATATAGAAATGTTTTTTAATACTATCTGATTTACCAAGGAGGGAATAATGGCAATTTCAGATGTGAACGTGAATCCTATGAGTGTGATCTGGGATGGTGCGGACCTAGGGTCCAGCTCAGGCGGAGTTTCTATCAGCGTTTCCGTCGATAGCGTGGATGTGGTCAGCGATCAAAACGGAAGTGCGCCAGCCGACTCTTACCAAACAGGGACTGCTGTTGAGATTTCGATGACCTTAATCGAGATTAACCAAGACAATCTTTCTTATATGCTTGGGGCCGGAGTTGGGGCAAAGCATGGCGGGAATAACAGAAGTGGTTTAGGTTCAAGCAGGGATTTTACTTCTATGCTAAGCAGAGCAAAGACTCTTCAGTTAAGAGAAGTAGGAGCTGCGGACAACTCAAGTGATTGGATCTTTTGGAAGGCTTTTCCAGTTGTCGATTCTTTCGACCTTACAGCAGATTCTCCACAGAGTATGAGTGTAACGTTTAGATGCTTTAAGGATACATCAAAAGATGCTTCAATCTCTTATGGTGTCTTAAAAGCCGATCCAGACGATACTTGGACGTAGATAACTAAGGAGTAATCATGGAACTTTCAAGCAGTAAACTCTCACTCAAATGGAATGGTGATGAGTATAGTCTGAAACATCCCTCGGTTAGGCAACACATGCTCTACACCAAGGACCTTGAGAAAAGCAAGGGTAAAGAGGTTGAGTGTTTAATTAAGTTTTTGGAAGGTCTCGGGTTACCCAAAGATGTAAGTTACGAAATGGAGTTAGGTCATTTGCAGAAGGTTGTTGGCGCCTTAACAGGAGTCGATGGCCAGGGAAAGTAGATGACCTGCTTTTCAGAAAAGCAAAGATGCTCAGGTTTTACAATGGTCTTACCCCTGAGCTGATAGACGAAATGTCTGTTATTGAATTCGACCAGTATTGGCAATCAATAACTAAGATAGAGGCGCAGGAAATGTTAATTGAGTTCACTATTGCAGACTACCCACATCTCAAACCAAACAAGAGAAGGGAGATGCATAATAAACTTAAGAAGCTTCAAGATAATGGGCAAGCACCAGGCTTAATGACCCCTAAGGATATTGCTAAAGCTATAGGAGCTATAAGTGGCAGATGAGATTAAAATTGAACTTGTCTTAGACAGTGATGGGATGGTTAAGGGCCTCAAGAAGGTTGAGAAAGATGCAGATAAGTCTGGTGAAAACATTGGTGATAATCTAGCCAAAGGGATAACCGCTAAACAAGCATTGATAGGTGGGGCAGTAGCAGCAGCCATAGGTGGTGCAGCAGTTATTGCGGCAGCAGCAAAATTAACAGATGCCTTAATAACAGTTGTAGATGCAGCCATTGTTCAAGAAGATGCTGTTCAAAAACTAAATAACTCTCTTATAACTACTGGTCAATATAGTGCAGAAGCAAGCAAGGACTTGCAAGCATTTGCTTCTCAGTTGCAGACCTCTTCTAAATTTGGTGATGAAGCAATCATTGCCCAAATGGCTTTTGCTCAATCAATGGGGGCCACAGCCGAACAATCGAAAATGATACTTGCTGCCTCTGCAGACTTAGCAGTTGCTTTAGACCAAGACTTAAACACAGCTGTACGTAACATTTCGAAAACCCTTGGAGGCTATGCCGGTGAGTTAGGAGAGGTGATCCCCGAACTAAAAGGTTTAACAAAAGCCCAAATGCAAGCTGGTGAGGGTGCTGAACTAATAGCAGAAAAGTTCAGAGGGTTTGCTGAACTCCAAACAAAGACTCTTTCTGGAGCCATGAATCAAGTGACAATGGCTTTTGGAGATATGCAAGAAAAGATGGGGGAGTCAATAGCTACTTCAGATCATCTAATAGGAGTCATCAACATAGTAGCAAAGATACTGCAAACTATTGGGTCCCAGATAGATTTTAGTTTCCTTGCTAATAGTCTAATAACTGTAACAAAGATAGGAAGTGGGTTACTGGATAAAGTTTCTAGACTAGGGTTGGCATTTGCAACTCTTACAAGAAATAAAAGTATGATTGAGTTTATGAGTACTATGGCAGCTGGAACAGCCAAGTTTAAAGCTGAACTAGAAAAACTTACTCCTGAAAAACTTGAAGCAATAAGAGTTGAAAGAGAATTGGCAAATGCTCAAAAATCAAGACTAGTAGAGCTTTCAAAGCTTGCAGAAGCAAAAGCAGAAAAGGACAAGATATTAGCTGCAGAAGAAAGTAAAAGAAAAGATGCAGCACTAGCTGAGTTACAAAAGCAACAAGATGCTATTATTAACTTTAATAAGACAGTCAAGTCAGCAATGTTGAATGGAGTGGTATCTGCCTTTGGGGCATTTGGAAATGCATTAGGTTCAGGTGGGAATGCTTTTGAAGACTTTGGGAAAACTGTCCTTTCAGCACTTGGTGGATTAGCAATGCAGATTGGTGCATTCTTCATAGCAGTTGGTGCTGGTATGTCAGCAACTACAATGTTTTTAGGGTTAAGTGGTGGAGCTGCAATAGCTGCAGGTTTAGCACTGACAGTCTTAGGTGGAGCATTGCAAGGGATGGCAGGTAAGGGTGGATCATCTTCATCTGTATCTGCAACATCAGGGGGCGGCGTAGAAAGTACAACGTCTTCAACATTAACAACTGACACGGGTGTAGCTGATTTAAATGAATCTGATTCAAGAGAAAAACAACAATCAGTTCAATTGGTTGTACATGGGGATGTGCTAGACTCAGAGGAAACCGGTACACGTCTTGTACAGATACTTAATGATAACTTCGAGTCTAGCGGCTCGAAACTAATAACGGCATGAGGTTAGTGTGGCCATAAACACAATGAGTAAATTTTATTACGGACACAATATCACAAGCAGTAATTGCAAGTTGAACTTCAAAGAAGGGGCCGGCAGTGAGTTAACAGCAACACTCGATGTGGGAGATTACACTCTTACTGACTTTGCGACAGAGGTACAACGAGTATTAAACGTCGCAGGAGCATTGACATACACGGTGTCTGTAGCAAGAGCGACACGGGTAATAACAATAGCGGCCACAGGAACATTTACATTATTAGCAGCAACAGGGACTAATATTGCTGACGGGGTTTTCACACTTGCTGGATATACAGCGGCCGATG
>VTLG01001307.1_pt1 | contig 14121 bp, 23 predicted proteins | sample 4694571 | NCBI WGS metagenome assembly VTLG01 (sample SAMN12604809, study PRJNA352737) | marine metagenome | biome: ENVO:00000447; feature: ENVO:00000209|ENVO:00000569|ENVO:01000036; material: ENVO:00002151; isolation source: viral sequences binned using virsorter ...
ACAGACCCCTTGCTCCCAAACCGTATTTCTTGCGGCGATGATAGTTGCCAGTTGACGGGGCCAAAGAACTCCATCGCCCTCGCTATGTCTTCGCCGCTAACGGGTTTCATTATTGTTCCGCCGCGATGATTGCGCGCCCGATTTGCGCGACGACTTGCGGGACGACGGCATTTCCGAGGGCTTTAAGTCGGTGTGCCCGATTTCGTATCCCATCAGCCACTCGACCCACGCTGGGTTCAGTTGCCCAGTGATCTGCTCCGCTTCCTGCACTGTCGCGTCCAGATAGCTTTTGGCTAAGCGGTGTTTGTGGCTTTTGCTGCCAAGCGGCCCTGTCCCTTTCCACTCGGCGGCTCTCGGCGTCGGCCACATTTTGACCGAGTCTGCCAGATTGAGGCTGTGGCTGTTCTTTTTGTCCTTTGTCAGTCTGCGCCCTGTCCTGGACAGTTGCATATCGGGATGCTCGATCTCTTGAGTTGTCGGCGTGGGCCACAATCCAGACTCGGTCGCGTCGGTGCGGGGCATCGACGGAGCAAGCTGGAATAATAAATGGGACGGCGCTGTATCCGAGGCTTTCCAGGTCAGAAAGGCTGCGCTGGAGGCCCATTGGCTCGTTAACAAATCCACGCACATTTTCGCCAATAATCCATCGACTTTGTACAGTTTCAATAATTCGCAACATTTCCGGCCAGAGATCACGGTCATCTTCTGCGCCTCGCTGCTCCCCGGCCAAGCTCCACGGCTGGCATGGAAAGCCACCGCAGACGAGGTCAATTCCTCTATATCCATTTGTTGGGATGGTTCTAACGTCGTCGTGAATTGGCGTGTTGGGCCAGTGCTTTCTGAGGACGGCTTGGCAGAATCGGTCTTGCTCACAGAATCCGACAGTTTGAAAAGCTCCTGCTGCTTCAAGTCCGAGGCTGAAGCCTCCGATGCCGCTGAACAGGTCAAGGACTCTAAAGTTTTTTTTTGATCAGTCATATCCAGCCCACCACTGGCGCACCGTCATGTCCTGCTTCCCAAACAAACCATGCGAACGTCATCATGCCGGTACCTGACGCCACGCCATTTTTCATCAGCGCCTGCCTACGCTTGAACACATGCACGCGCGCCGGGGGCTTGTTCTCAAAAAATGCAGCGCGTTCGACACCTTCTAAAAAAGTTAACTTGAGCAGCATCGCGACCTTGCGCTCCGCTAAAAAGGTCGCGTGCGCCACAAAGTCCAATGCGTTTTTGTAAGGCGGATTGGTAACGATGTTGTCGCACCGCCGATGCTCCAATAAAAAATCAACGCCGCTAATGCCAAAATCACGATCAATTAAATCAGTGCTTTCGACGTGGTAACCGGCGCGTTTAAGTTCCTTGCTGATATGCCCTTCGCCGCACGCTGGCTCCCAAATGTCGCCGTCGAAACTTTCAACCGACAAAAGTGCGCGGGTAGTTGCTGCCGGGGTTGCGTAATAGTCATTCGCCTCGCGATCACCGCGAGAGTTGTAACCGACTATTTGATGGTTTCGCTCCATCAAAAAGGTATATCGTCGTTCAGTTCGTCGACACCTTGCAACCGTTCTTCGGTCACAGTTTGCAAAAGACATTGAGCAAACGTGATCAATTCCTCTTTGCTCAACACGCCTAAATCCGTCTTGCCTAACTTATCTAGGTAAGCACCGCCGGCTTTGATTCCTTCAAACAAAATTTCGTTTTCTTTGTCTGTCCAATCAGTCACTACCCCTCTCCTTGTCCATAAAAGTTGATGCCCCCGACTGCAAAACCAAACACGCGCGCCGCGACGGCCGTTTATTGTTGGATCAAAACCAAAACCTCTTTCGCCTCGAAAACACACCGCACACAACGCCCTCATCTATCGACCGGGAACACTTCCATTTCATAACCCAGCACGTCCAAGACACGTTCAATCGACTCTATCGACATCGTTGACGAACCCGCCTCGTATCGCTGTAGAGTGTTGACATGAATAAATGCCTGCATTGCGACGTGTTGCATTGGCAATTCTTTTGACTGTCGAATTGCTTTTATTTCTTTAGCCAACCAGTGCTTATTCCTCATCCTCAATCCCGTGTTCCTCATCATCTTCCACCTCACCCCAGCCTCCGCATTTTTCACATTCAATGGTTCTCACTCTTATCTCGACCCAGCGATCGGGCGTGTAACCTCCAACCGTGTATTCCTCTTCAACTTCACCATCGCCGTTGCAGTCCGGGCAACGCTTGGTGCGGTTGCAATCGCTACCTGGATGGCGCAGTAGCCCACAGTCAGGACAAATCATTGCGCCATCACCTCCCGAACCTGATAGGCATCGCACCCGGCTGCCTGTTTCTCCGGCGACAGAATTTCGTCATGTTTCTGGCAATGCCACTGCGGCCCCTCAACGGGCCGCGAGTAGGCGCACGTTCTACAATTACGCTCGACCGTTGCGCCGGCGTGACACACTTCTTTAGCGTCACACCATCGGCACTCAAAATGTGTTGGTGATTCCGAAATGCGTTCCGGTAGTTCGTTGTAGTTTTCAACCATCGAGCGCAAACGCTCGGCAAAATATTCAGCCTCGTCGCGCACCAACTCTGTGCGGCAGGCGTCCCAATCCCTCGCCCCGGCAGACGCGACAACTGTCCAGTGTCGCTTGTAATGGCCGTAAAGCATGTAGAGTTGAGCCTGCACCCAATAGACAAAGTTCCACTGTTTAAGCGTAGCCTTTTGTCCGTCCTTCGCCTTTATCTTGCGAAACTCATTCAGCTTTCTTTCGTTTGTAACTTTACATTCCCAAACGTGCGCGGTCTTTGGCGCAGCTGGATGATGATAGACAACACCATCCATATGTCCGCGGACATGACCGCCGCCATCAACGACCTCAAACTGTCCACCCGTTTCGGGATCACGGGTCATCAGCGTGATGTCATCAATCATTTGTATGCGCTGCGCGACGATGTCTTCGTGCCGGTTACCGTCATCAATCGCCTTGAGACCACGCGCAGCGATAAAGTTATCGTGCGCCCACAGCCAGCCATACCATTGCTTGCGCGGACACATGCCGCCGCCTGACATACCTAAATGCAGACGCCGTGGCCGTGCAGCTTCACGTTGTTCCAATGCGCGGTCGGCTTCTTCCAGCGCCGCGTCTACTTCTTTTATTTCTATCTTTGCCATTTCAAAAAAAGGCGGGGCGCACGGAGCGCCCCGCAGTTATGCCGCTACTGCCAAGCTGGCTTGGAGGGAGAACCAGAAGCGGCTTTGGCCGGCGGTGGCGGGGCTTTTGACACCGCTGACCAAGCTACGATTTCATTGCGCGTGCTGTCGTTTTTTTGAAGTCGCAAATCGACTTTGACGCGACGCGCCAACAGCTGCTCAGTGTCTGTAATTTTTGACATACCAAGCGCCACACCAATTTGCGTCAGCTTGCGGTTGGCAATTTCGACAACGTCTTCTTTCGGGTGCCAGAGATTTAAATTTTCCCAAATCCAGTTGCCGTTAACCTCGACTTGCACAGACAGGTATTTGTGTCCGGCCGCGCTGGTCTTGGTTTCACAACCAATAATTTCACCTTCATATTCGCCAGGTTGTAGCGGCTTTCTTTCAAAACTGTCGTTTTCCAGAACCTCTGGATTAATCTCAAAATCTAATTCAGACATCTTTCTTTTCTCCTTGAATTGCATTGATAAGTGCGCCCCATTCCAACGGCAGTTCGTCGGGGATCGGGTAACGTGTTTTGGCAACAAAGTTTGGCCGGCTGGCGCAACGCAAAACGCGCTCGCCAGAACCAACGGCCTTAATCTTTTTCTGCCCAAAGTTTGACGTGGTTTCTTTTGTCGTCATCCGCACATTCGCAAACCCGACAAGGTCGACGTATTCGGTAAACAAATCAGACGCGCGCCGATGCAGTTTGATTTCAAAACGATCAAAAGCTTCGGTCGTCGGATCTTCAAACCGTTTGACTTGGCTATGTGCTAACAGCACTACAGCCATTTCGCGGTCGCGCCGCAGCTGTGTCAGTTTACCTAGCAATGCACGGTGGTGGCTGAGTGCTGCGACGTAACCCTTGCCGTAACCAGCGTCTTCTATCGACTGATACTTGTTTTCCTCGCAGACCTTTTGCCAGGTCAGCGCCTCAAACCAATCAAGGCTGTCCAGCGCCACAACAGAATAGTCGTGCTTTTCTTTTAGCAACTGATCGACGTTGCTCATTACGTCATCAACACTGGTCGCCAGATCGAACCGGTCGACTCCCACGACGTCTGCACCTTCTTCAGTGGGGATAAAGATGCAGCCGTCGCCGGCGCCTGCTGCAAATGTCGTCTTGCCTACCCCCGGCGGCCCATAAATGAGGATGCGAGGGGGTGATAGTGATTGTCCTTTAGTTATATTGAGCGTCATTCTCTTTCTCCTGCTCTCTTTAATAATTCGTGAAATGTTTCTTCCCGCAGTAGCCATAGGCGCGGCGATCGATCAGCGCGCACACACACCGCCTGCGCGTCATCTTGATCGAAGGCGTCATACAAAAGTTTAAAGCCGGACTTGCGTCGCTTGCACTCAACCCGCAGACCTTCAATGACAAGGTCGCCGGCGAACTCGTCGCCCAGCTGCATTTTGTGTGCGCCTGACCCGAATACCCTGCGCGCTTCCAGACCCGCGGCCTGTGCTGCCAAAACAGCCTCGCGCTCCAACTCGTAACCGCGTTGCTTGTTGCGCGCGCTCATACGCTCAACTCCCACGCACGCTGATGGTCGTCGGGCGTGACCTCGCCACCTGTTACATCTAAAATTATTTGTGCGTTTTTAGCGGTGGGGCAGTTCTGGCCGGTTGCCCAATACATTACCGCTGGTCGCGAACAGCCAATTCGTTTCGACAATTCTGTGTATGTAAGATTGTGGATTTCTATCCATTCACGTAATAGCATAGATAGAGCGTAAGAATATTTGTCGTTCTGTAAATATGTTTTTTCTTTTAATTTGTCGAAAAAAAGGTAAACTTTACCTAAGCTTACCTAATGATTCGGAAAAAAATGAGTAGCGAGCGTAAAAATAGAATAAAAATTCTGGCGGCACAGGCAGATATGTCGATTCCCGCCCTTGCTGAAAAAGTGGATGTTCAGCCTCACACGATTCGCCGTTACACACGCCAAGAGGCTCAACCGCGAATAGAACTTGCGGAAAAAATTGCGGCCGTATTTAGCGTCACAATTAATGACGTGCTGGGTTCTGACCTTATTGCGCCACCAGTTGCCGTCCCGTCTGACCGTGAGAAAATGCCGGCTTATGGCGCAGTGCAGGCAGGGCTAGGTTTCGATATTACGGACGTTACGTCGCCAATCGAGATGGTTAACGTCCCTGATTATCTTGAAAACGCACCGGATCCATACGCCGTGTATGTTACCGGTGATAGTATGGAGCCACGGTTTTTGGCGGGAGAACTTTTATACGTGCATCCAGGCAAGCCGATTCGCAAAAATGACTACGTTGTTGTGCAGCTAAATGCACAAAATGCGAATCACGCGATTGTTAAAAAGCTTGTGAAGCGGACTGCCGAGAGCCTAATCGTAGAGCAGTTATCCGACGGTCAAACCCGCGAAATCCCTGCAAAAGACGTAATTTCCGTCCATCGAGTTGTTGGTCAACGATCCGTAGATGTATAAAACGTAAAAGTTTTTGTTGATTCAAACGACAAAATGATTATCCTTTTAGGTCATTTTAGACCGAAAAGGGATAAATCAAATGTTAACTCGTGTTTTTGAAGGCATTGTTCTAGCCGCAATCTTGCTTACAATTTTTGTTGGCTTTGACCTTGCTTGTTATGCTTGGGACACCTGTGCATTCGTCGAGGGGATGCGCTGATGCAAAAAGCCCTTTTGACTGTGCGCGAAGCTGCGGTTGAACTTTTTGGCGAATTTAACGAAACAACCCGCAAGCGCGTTTACCGGATGATTGAGGTCGAGATGATCAAATCTGTCCGGTCTGGTTCACGACATTACATACGATCGGTTGATTTAGAGCCGTTGAAAGAGAGGGTAGGATGACTGCCCTCTTTTTGTTTACATCAGCAGAAGCGGAAGGCTCAATTAATCCAAGCCGGCTAGAGCAAGTCGTGTATGAGGTCATTAGAAATGCTGGCCCTAATGGACTGCACTCTGACGCCGTGCGGTGCATGTTACCAGACTTGGCATACTCTTCTGTCACCGCGCGCTATCGCAAATTGCTCGACACCAATCGCATTTTTTTAAATGGTCAAACCCGAAAGGGCGTGTCCGGTCGATCGCAACGAGTAATGGTGGCTGACGTGTGGAGTGATCCACAATGAGCGGTTGCAAGCGATGCGGCGGCAATCATTACGTTGTTGAAGCCGGAGCCAAACGTAATTGCCCAAACTGCGTTGTTGAAGATAGCGACGACTCGGTTTTGGCTGAAGCTGAAGAATTAATCACAAGCGACCGGGCGGATGTCTATGGGCCGTGGCATCTTAATGCCAGCCGCATCGGCGACGGTTGGAAAATTATTTTAAAACTTAACAGACGGATCACCAACGAAGAGGTCGCGCTTATGATGGATTGGGTTAAATCAGCCCGTCTTATTCATACGCCCACGCACATAGATTCCTGGCGGGACAAATGCGGCTATTCTGCGTTGGGGGCAAGGGGACTAGACGATGATAGTTAGATGGATAATCAGGCGGTTTTGCAAACCAGATCCCGGTCTGGCGGCAAAGCTCATCGGTGTGCATGTTGAAGCGACCACAGCAACTACTGGTCGACGACGATGAAGCAAGCGCGCTTTATGAGTCTCATTGAGGCCAAGACCAATGCTGGTGTTGGCCTTTTTGTTTCTTGGGGATTTAGCTATTGGGGGCTGCCGCTTTTTGGGCTGACTCCGAGTCCGACACAAGCAGCTGGCATAACTGGGTGCTATTTTATTTTGTCTTTTTTACGCAGCTACTTTCTTCGTAGAGTTTTTAATTCGTTTTCAAATTAAACTCTTCTAAGGTCTCTGCAATCCGACTGGCAAAACGATTGGCATTATCTTCGGAATTAAACTCAAAACTTAAGCTTTCATCTGTACTGCTGTCCTTCACTACACTTACGTCGAAAATACCCGTCTTATTTTCGCCAGCGGAAATCTTGTGTATTGTAATTTTAACCATTACAAGAAATCCCCTTTCAAAAATTCTAAAAAATTTGAAAGGGGATTATAAGAGTCCAAATTGTTTTACAGTTTTGTAATGTATTTTAGATTAGTCTTGAAGCAACGAATCTTTAAAATTAACTAACTGAACTGAAATTTGATTGCTTAAATCAGATGGCAGATGTTTTTGACGAAGCGCATCAAATTTAAAAAATTCTTCGATTGCATAATGTTTGACCGGGTCGTTTCCTTGCCGCTTTTCAATATCCCAAAGCAATTGAGCCAAACGTCGTTCGTAGGCAGAAATCATGCGTATTGTTGGAAAAAGAATATATTGGCGGTTATCCTCTGGCAGAGTCTCTTTTAAAATTAATTTTTTAGACACTGCCCCATCGATTAAACCGCGCGCACGCCGATGGTCACCGCCCATTTTCTCAAAAGCAGCCTTTAAAAAAGTTGCTTCATTCCTGTAAAAATCCAGCATCAGCAAATGTTGAAAAATTGTTGCCTGATTCTTTTCGTAAAAAAATGCGAGGTCACTTTCATAATCTCGATCGTCTTGAGTGGCTTGAAGCAACCGACTTTCAACGATCGCTCTAAAAATTTTTCGATACACTTCAGCCTCAATATATTTTGTTGTGATTCGACGATCAATCGGATTACGTCCGCTTGCTTCTAAATAACGAAATGCATCCCCGTTTTGCCAATCAGAAATTGGCATTGCTTGATAAAATTTACTCATTACGATAACGCCCTTTCCATCTGATCGGCAATCATGTCGTCACGTTCCGGCGAGTTAAGCCAGTGTCCATACTGTTTGATCGTAAATGCGTAATCGTGATGACCCATCAGGCGCTGAATAATTGCACCTTCCAGGTTGGTGTCGAAGATCATGGTTGAGGCAAAGTAGTGCCGCAGATCGTGCCACCGAATTTTTTCAATTAACGGCGTCGCCGCGTTATAAATGCGGTCAGCAATAACATCACGACCGCGCTCGGTTAACGTGTTCCCTTTAACATTCTGACCAGAGTCCAGCTGTTCAAAAGATTTGATGATAGTAAACGGAACCACCTCACCCGCTGCCAGCTGCTTACGCCAAGCAAGCTCGTTTGCTTTTTTAATGGCATGGTGCAAAACAACCCTTCGCAAATGCTCAGAGCTTTTAAACGGCAGACCTTCGTCGTCGGTAAAAACGTATTCGGTGTTAGCCTTGCGCAACTTGTACTCAATCAACTGCCGGCGAAGTGACTCGATAATCTTGATCTTCCGATATCCGTATCTGGATTTCGGAACGCCGACCTTACCTCGGATCAATTTTTTGTTGACGATGACGTAGCCTTTTTCGAGATCAAGATCCGGCCAAGTCAGCGCGGCCAGTTCTGAAAAGCGCAAGCCGGTCAAACCGGCAAAACGCATAACAAGACAGTCGTCTTCGTTACGCGCCGCCGCCAGAGTTGCCTCAAACTTTTCTTTGGTCAGTCGATCAATCGGCTTTTGGTTAGCTTCCGGCTCTGGTGGAAACTTACAAGCAATTGGGGTCACCGCCAGAATTTCTTCAGCAACCAGCCAATCAATCATTAATTTAAAATGCACCCACTTATTATTTGCCGTCTTCCACGGATACAGATCCAGCAATTCGTCACGAATAGCCTTTTGAATCCGACGCGGCTTGAGATCGCCAACGCGAACGTCACGCAGTTTCTTATCGCCAAAATCAAAATCACACAGCTGCTTCAAATCTCGTTCGACGTTTTTGACCGACTCGTCTGCCAGCTTCTGGATCCGCGCGTGGCGTTCGTAAGCGCTCATAAAATTGTCGTCTATCTTATTGAGTGCATCGCCAAACGTCGGTGTGGTGTTTGGATTTGTATATGCACCGCGCTTAGTCTTTTCACTCAGCACCGATTGCAAAAACGCTTTTGCCTCAGCTTCGCCCTTTTTGGTGGCAGGAAAATATTTTCTACCGCCGCCAACTAAACGTGCGTCAGCTACGAGACTTTCCTTGCCGTTTGCCCTGCCTCTGGTAACCCGACCAGCATCATTTTCATATAATGTGTTAGTCATTTTCTCTCTCCTTCTCTTTAGTGGTTTAGGCGTTATGCCTGGGGCCACAAGCTGATTGATCAAAAACCCCTACAATATACATATAGTAAACTTTTCTTACGGTTTCAAGAAAAAAAAGTCGTTAGGTTATTTTGGCGATAGAACGATTTTCGAACATCTTTGGCGATAATTTGGCGATAAACCCATTTTTCCATAAAAAAAATGACCTAACATTACTGCTAAGTCATTGATTTCATTGGTTGCGGGGGTAGGATTTGAACCTACGACCTTTAGGTTATGAGCCTGACGAGCTACCGGGCTGCTCCACCCCGCGCAAGTAATGAAATCAATAAGTTACAGTAATTACAATACGTTAGCGGTAACTCACGGTGTCCCGTAATTACCTCAAATTACCCTCGATAACCTCCCCTTGCCTATTATTTCTTGGCAATAAATTGGCGATATCGCCAAAATAACCTAACGACCTTTTTTACGAATCAGCTTGTTTTGCATTCTTAATCTGTTTCAAGAGCCGGCACAATATGAATTTTTTCCGCAGCCTCATCGACGTAACACATTCGGACGCCCAACCTCTTTTGCTCATCAGTTCGTTTGCGATGAATCCGCGATGGAGTTTTGCGCCCAGGTGAAACCCTTGACGCATTAGCTTTACAGTCAAACAGATAAAGTTCGCCGGCACGATCGACGCAGACGATGTCGACTGGGCTGTGTGCTTGGGTAGTTGTAAAGACGGTAAACCCTAATCTGGTAAATTCTTTGACCGCGATCGCTTCACACAAATCGCCTAGCGCATGGCGCGGGTCAACCACGCAGTCTTTCTGCATATCGCTGCGCCCGAGCAGGCACCTGTCGAGCATATTTAGATGATAGTAATTGCTTTGCAGCTTCGGCGTTGTCTCCACGCTCTAGCGCCGCCAGCATCAGTTTAAATTTTCTCAGCGTCGTAAGGCCCATTTGAAAAGTAGCCTCAACCAGCACTGCTGTTCGCGTCATATCCAACTCATCAAACCACGGTAAAGCTGAACGCAGTTCCTCGATTGTTCGATCGATGTCGTTTCTGAGCAGGATCTCGCCTTCAGCTTCGCTGATGCCGGGGCCGGTTGGATCTACGTTGCGGCCCCAACCCAGCGTCCATTTTTGCTGACTGCATTTGTAGACTGTCGACGACCACCCTTCCTCAACCTTTAGCCTGTCGGCGATCTCGTCGATCGGATACACCTTCATTTAGGCTTGCGTAAATTGTTCACGATTTTTTCGCCAGAACGTCCCATCACGTAGCCCCCAACTCCGACGGTTAATAACGTCCATAATTCACTCGGCAAATCGATCGCCAGTGGAATTTGGTCGTTCGTGATAAGGGCAACTGCCAATTCAATAAGTGGCGCGAACAAGAAATTCCAAGCCACAATTGCTGTTATGACAAGCATCAAAATGGGGCGCCACGACGACGCAAGCCAGCTGTCGGATTTCGCCTCTGCAAGAATGACATCCGCTGCGGCTTTCTCAACCGTCGCTGAGTTCATCATCAACTGCATTGATAACTCGCGTTCGATCTCCGCGGCCTTGTCTTTATCTTCCGGCAGGATGCGCTTTACCACGTCGCCAAGTATCGGCGCGAGGACAGGTATCAAAGCTCCAATCAATGTTTTGTTCCTCCGTTGATTTTATCTCTCAATGAAATGTATCTTTCGTCTAGGCGATCCCGGTGACGCTCCAGCTTGGACAACATTTGATCGTTTGCATTCCACAGGCCCGTGACGTTTCGTTCGGCTTGTTCCATCTTTGCTACTAGCGTGACAGTGACCTCAGACTCTTTTTCCAGCCGCCCCACATCTTTCAAAAGCATGTCCAGCTGCTTGCTATTTTCCGCGACCTTGGATTGCAAACGAACAATTGCAATCAAACCGCCAATAGCTGTGAGCGCGAGCGGTATGAGTGTTTTGAGAATTGCGACGTCCATCGACTACGCGCAGGGTTCCCGCTCATGGCGAATAATTTCGCCTATCAACGCAGGGCCTGTGCAGACCATGCCGTTAGGCTGTTGGATTAGAATCGTCATTGATTTTTCGCTGGCGTAAACATGCGCCAATGCGCCGATCGACATCACCACGGAAAAACGCAGAGTTTCGCCATGCTTTGCGGCTTCGCTCTTTGCTACTTCCATGCTTGGAAAACAAAACATATTTGCGTGCGCTGACTGCATAAAAAAAGCCGCGAAAAACGCGGCCGCTGCAAGCACCTTGAATACGGGCATTAACTCAACTCAGGCCAATCGTAAAGAATACCAGACTTGTTTTGGTCAGCGTCCCAAGAAAGAAACAACGCAGCTACGGCAGCAGTGTCAGCCGCATCATCAATCGCTGCCTTCATCGCATCGCCCTTTGCGCGGATCGCGTCTCGGTAAGTTTGAACCGCGTCAGGGATTGCCGTGGATTTGTCTGCCTTGCGAATTACATACCAGTCCGTTTGCGCAAGCAGTGAACCCTGCTGGGTGTTGACCTCTGCCTTTAGCGTAGATCGAACACCCGGCTGCATGATCTGGTTGCCGTCATCATCGTTAACCGCATTCCCGTCGCCATCCGTCAAACCCACATCGGTCAAACTTTTGGCTGTCTTGGAGATCGTTACGCCGTCAGCCTGGTAACCCCATGTGTAAAGCCTGCTGTCGGGTGGGGTCTCTGGTGTAGCCTCAACCAAACCCGCCGCAGCCTTTTCATCTACACTCCAAATGTGCCAGTTAGGAGGGTGCTGTATGCCATTGCTGTCCTTCCAGCCCTTACCCTCCTTAATTGTCGTTCCATTATGTTGCCACATTTCCTTACCTCGCTAATGCTGATTTGAATGGTGAGTGCGCCCAAGACATGACCACATAGTCTCCGCCGCTGGCATTTGCTATCGCGTTCGACGTTCTGATTTTTATTCCGTTGCTGAGAATGTCGATGCCCCGGTCAGAAATACCCGTGTATTCCGCATTAGAGCTATCCCACCGCAAGACTGTTCCGTTTGGGTTTCCGGTGTTACGTTGATCGTCCCAGATAACCCAATCATTCACCGCATCAATTCGTTTGATAACGACGAGCGAGCTTCGATGCCCCAAATGAACCATAGGCCCATCCGCTGAACCGTTGCCCTCGTATTTTGTAAAAGACGAAAAACCTTCGATTTCCGCAAAACAATACGCGATGTTTTGGTGGTTTGATGTCTGAGCTGTCCCCACTGAGACGACGGTCGAACTCGGCGCGGTGTTCTGCCACATGTTTGCGTCAGACGCGGCTGCTGCGCCTGTATTAAGGAAAAGTTTATTTCCAACGCCCTGATCGAGGTGCAACACCTGCCAGTTTGTCGCGTCTTCTAAATTTTTAACAATCACTAGCCGGGGAGCTACCCCAAGCCCGTGGCCGAAAGTGATGTTGGAATTGCCGCCGGGGTTGAATTTACAAATTGAAAATCCTGCCGTGGTATTTGCTGTAACCGTACTATCAACTGATCCATCGTCGTTAGTGCTTCCGCTAGTGCCGCCAGCAGCCCATCCCCATGCAACATATGTTCCGCCAGACACTCCGTTGATATCATTGCTAGAGCCACCATCACCAAGCGTATACCCGTCTGTTCCAAACGCAGTCAGGCTGTTTGTGTAAGTTGTTTCTACAGTGGTAGCGTCGGACAGGATTCCTTTGTTTACGCCCCGGACTTTGTCGAACAGGAAGTTATTCGACGCACCGTCACGCCGCTTAAACCATAGGAAATCTGGAGCAAGATCAGAATTTCCGTCGAAGGTAATCGACTGTCCCGAGGTGTCGGATGTGTACAGGCTGGTTTGGAAATGCGCAGACGGGTCTGCAATTGTTGGTGTGGATAGGTTGCTGGTGTTTAGTGCCTTGTATCCTGTTGGAGTAAAAGTAAACGCTCCTGTCTGACCAAAATTAATTGAAATGTTTGCGGAGTTGCCATTTCGAAAAACCGGAAAGTACGGTCCTGATGTCAGGCTGCTGTATGCAGTCCCAATATCATTGCCATCGCTATCATAAAATTTAAGTGTTCCGGCGTCTGCATCAAATCCAACACCGATAACATCTCCTGCAGTTATTTCACCGCTGCCGTAAGTTGCAGATGATCCGTTGTTGTATTTAGTCCCGTTTGTCAAATCCATCGCATAGCTGTCAGCCGCTTGACCCGGATACTGTGACCCGTTTGGCGTTGCTGAAATTCCTGCCATTGCATTGGCTTGTGCGACGATCTGCCAAAACCATTTGCCGCTGGACAGGCCAAACGTGCCGTAGGCAGATGTTGATGCGGTGTAGCCAGACAGCGCAAGGTTGCCATCTGCAAATGTCATTGTTGCTGGTGTAATTAGCGGATTAAGAGTGCAGTGGTTATTAGTTGGCGAGTCGGACATCTGGTCGGCAGCGGCTAGATTATTTGAGCTAAAATCGGAACCGTTACCTGATGTGTCGTCACCTAACGCACTGCTATCTTGGCCCTTCAAATAAAAGCCTGTGGTTCCATAACTTCCTGAGTAAGCCTTTGGCACCCACACACCGTCGTCATTGGTCTCACCGAAGCTACTTGGTGCCAGACTTGACCCATCAACGTGGTGCATCTCAGCAAGATATCCGTCGAAGAACTGAGACGAACCGACTGTCTTTCCTATACTGTGTTCACCAGTGTTGTTAAATGCTGTATCGTAATTGAGCGGCGGGTTTGTGTCCGCTCCAAAGTCAGTGACCTCTGAGCCATTGATGTACATGCGTTCACGATCACCAGCCGTCGAATTTGTGGTGTCTATTCGTAAAACCACATGGAACCATGCAGCCGGATCGCGGAAAAGCTGACTCGTAACGATGCGATAATTGCTGCTGCCATCGCTGTTGAAGCCCAGCGTATTGCCACTTAGAAACTGTAGCCAATCATCAGCCCCAGCGGTAAAGATAGG
>VTLG01001982.1_pt1 | contig 14120 bp, 17 predicted proteins | sample 4694571 | NCBI WGS metagenome assembly VTLG01 (sample SAMN12604809, study PRJNA352737) | marine metagenome | biome: ENVO:00000447; feature: ENVO:00000209|ENVO:00000569|ENVO:01000036; material: ENVO:00002151; isolation source: viral sequences binned using virsorter ...
TATTTTTTCTTTATTATTCATTTCTTTTTAGGTTCCATGTCTTTCTTAACCAGTCGCAATATTTCTTCTATTGCATTGGCTATTCTGATTAATGGATTAATTGATCTTTCTTCTAGTTCTTCTATTTGTTTTAAGTTTTCCATTCCTTCATTCATAATATATCCTTTCATTGTTTCGTGGGCGCCCTTCTCTAGGTTATCATCAGGCGCCACCACTGTTATGCTAAAATTTTGTCTATCAAAATTGTCATACTTAAACCCATCCTACAATATCTCAGGTTACTTGTCAAGCTTGGAGCTTGCGGCTTGGAGCTTTTTTCTTTTTTAATTTTTTCATAGTTTAGAATCATTCTAAAGTGGCCAAGTCCGGTAGCGGAGGTTAATTCCCATATCACCGGTAATTCTTACTATGCCCCACCTTAAGAAGGGACATACAACGCGCCTTGACCCCAGATCCTTGCGCGGAGACATCACTCAAGGCACAAGGATCAGGGCTCAAGTTTATTCTGTTAAATATAACCAAATTGCTCCGGCTATAAATAAGAATACATAAAACCATAAACTTTCTAAAATCATTCTTCCCCGCAATTTATACAAGCCCGTTGTGGCTTTGCCCATTCATCATAAGAAGTAAATTCTTCACATTTAGGGCAATAATAAAGTGCTGTCTTATTATCTTTATCTATTATTATATTTCTATTCATATAATATCTTATATATTATGTTGACTATTACTGTCAAGCGTAAAAATAGTTTATTTTAGGTATTGACATATATGGGATTATTGTAGTATAATCCCAGATATGTTTAACAATAATGAAAGCGAGAATATGAAAAAACAACAATTTGATATTGGTACATATTTCACGATCCAATATTATGCAAAAAAACACGACAAGACAATAACAAGACGAGGGCAATGGAATGAAGAATGTGAGTACGGAAATCACAAAGTTTATGGATTTCCATATTTTAAATACTTTGATGTAGATGCGAATGGAATTAGATGTGCGTCTAAATCATGGAAAATAAGCGAGGTAGCAAATGTCAAATAAATATGACTCAAGTGAACATATAAAAGTTTTAGCTGAATTAAATACTTTATATGAAGTACGAAATGAAACACAAGTTAAAATAGATGTGTTGAATAAACAACGTGCAAAAATAGAAGAACTAAAAAAGGGGGAAGATGAAATCCCTTTCTAAAAAATATACATTAACAAATCTTGATTTTAATGAGGTATGTTTTTTACAACAATCAGTTAGAGCAAGAATTGAATATTATCAATTTAAAATAACAGCTAGAATTGAAGTTGATAGTAAAAAACAAATAGCAATTTATTCAAAAGCTATGAAAGATTTAAAAAGGCTTTTGAAAAAGATTGACACATTAAAAGGCAACACTAATCAAAAAATAGATGTAAGTGTTATGTTTAAAAAGTTTAGCGAGTTGGTAGCTAAATGAAAGAACTATTTTACGCCTTTTATTTTGCGCTGCATTTTGTAGTCGCATTTTTAGGGTTGATCATTGCAATCCATGTAAGCACATGGCTAGGCTTATCAATGTTCTTCTTCTTCATCATCAAGTTTATATTGATGATGCCAAATATATCAAAGCAGATTAACTAATTGACATGACGCGCTGCGCGCGTCATGGCTCTCGCGACTCGACGCGCTAACGCGCGTCGAGTTTTTTATTGACAGCACTTATAAGATTTAGTAGGATAATTATTATGACAGATAAAATAAAAACAACTAATCCATTCTCTGGTCAATCAGAGATGCTAACACTAGAAGAATACAAGTTATATAATAAGATAAAGACTTTAGAGTTAGCTGAGTTATATGATGCAATGCAAAAGGCATTAGATAAGTTCAGCAGATTAAATCCCAAAGCATACTTCACATTATTAGACTAGTATTCTAGTGTAATATGTATGTAGTTTATGCATCAACCACAGGTTGTGCCGCCGCGCTCGCGCATCGCCTCGCTTCGCTCGGCTCGCGCCAGGGTTCACCCCTTTCAATAGTGGGAACCATTTCTGTCCTGGAATTTGTATCTTCTTATCTCTATTAATACTTATAAAAAAAAGGGGTCCCAAAACTTACCCTTTAATGCTTGATTTAGACGGTTAAAGCCCCTAAAACCATTATGGGACCCCTATATGCAGATAAACCTAGAAAAAATAAAAAAATTACCACCGGATGTCAGAAAAGATTTTTATAAACTGTATTTAAAGTACGGAGAGAAGAAAAAAGTCGCTCGCGTCCAGTCTGATTTTCTAAGTTTCGTGAAGCATATGTGGCCTGAGTTTATTCAGGGGTATCATCATAAAATTGTTGCTAACAAATTTAATGATCTCTCAACGGGTAAAATTAAGCGTTTAATTGTCAATATGCCGCCAAGGCATACCAAGTCCGAGTTCGCTAGCTCCTTGCTGCCCGCCTGGATGATCGGGCGTAACCCAAAACTCAAAATTATCCAAACAACCCACACTGGGGAACTGGCAATACGGTTCGGGCGTAAAGCAAAAACACTGATTGATTCACCTGAGTATCAAGAAATTTTTAAAACAAGATTAAGAGAGGATAGTCAGGCAGCGGGAAGATGGGAAACCGCGCAAGGCGGCGAGTACTTCGCAGCCGGTGTCGGCGGAGCGATTACGGGTCGTGGCGCAGATCTTCTCATCATCGACGATCCGCACTCGGAGCAAGATGCTTTGAACTTAAGCGCTCTTGAGAAAGCGTATGAATGGTATACATCAGGACCAAGGCAACGTTTACAGCCGGGAGCATCCATCATCTGTGTTATGACGAGGTGGAATGTAAAGGATTTGACAGGCATGTTAATGCAAGCACAGAAAGAGGCAAAAGCCGATCAGTGGGAACTCATCGAGTTTCCGGCGGTGATGCCGAGCGGTAAACCGGTATGGCCGGAGTACTGGAACTTGAAGGAATTACAAACTGTAAAAGCTTCACTATCGCTGGGCAAATGGAATGCGCAATGGATGCAGAATCCAACTTCAGAAGAAGGAGCGATCATTAAAAGGGAATGGTGGAAGAAGTGGAAGTTTGACCATATGCCTAAGCTCGAGCATATCATTCAGAGTTATGATACTGCCTTTATGAAAACAGAAACATCTGACTTTAGTGCTATCACGACATGGGGTGTCTTTAGAGAAAATGAAGACAAGCCACCCAATCTAATTCTGTGTGATGCCATTAAAGGCCGATACGAGTTTCCCGAACTGAGAAGAAAGGCGCTAGAATCTTATAAATATTGGGAACCGGAAACGGTCCTCATTGAAGCGAAGGCCTCAGGACTGCCGCTGACCTATGAATTAAGAAATATGGGAATCCCCGTTGTTAACTTTACACCGAGCAAAGGAAATGATAAGCATACAAGAGTAAACTCGGTCGCACCGCTATTTGAAAGCGGGACCATATGGGCGCCCACTCACAAAGGGTTTGCGCAGGAAGTCATCGAGGAATGTGCGGCATTTCCTTATGGCGATCATGACGACTTGGTCGATAGTACGACTCAAGCGGTCATGCGCTTCAGGCAAGGGGGATTGATTCCTCATCCAGAAGACTATAAACAAGAAAAAATTTTAAGAAATAAAAGGGTTTATTATTAATGCCACAATGGTTAATTAAATTATTTCATTCTCTAGGAAGAAAGCAAACGGCTAAAAGAACAGGCATCGCTCAAATTCCTACTCAAATCAGTGCAGAAGCTAAAGGAGCAGAATATTTTACTATTTTGCGTAACGCAGGACTTAAACCTGAAGATATGGCCAAACATATTAAAAGTGAAAAAGATATCATAAGATTAGTCAATAAGGTTGAATCTATTCAAAAACAAACTATTCCAAAAGTTAAAGACCAGAGTAAAGTCGTTAAAGGAGATTTTAATCCTAACGAAGAATGGTGGAAACCAAGACCTGGAAAAGCGGAGAAAAATGTAGAAGAAGTTTTCTTTGATCATCCCGATGATCCACGATTGTATAAACCTAAAAAAGAAGGAATTGCTGGTATTGAACAACAAATGGACAAAATTAAAGGCATAAGTGATGACTTGGCAAAAATGCAAAAAGAATATCTAGAGGGTTATGGAAAAGTCATTCCGAAAGAGCCTTCACTGACAAAAGATAAGTTTTTCAGAATTAAACAGGGACTTAGCACGAAGATAAAATTAAATACCTTAGGAGAAAATAAACAGCTCGCTAAAGAACTTATTAATAAAAAAAACGTGGAATTCAATTCCCTTGATCGACCCGCTCAGAAAGAAGTTTTAGAACGGTTAGATATTAATATCAAAAACGCAAAAGCTGATTTTGCTACGCCTGTTGATCCTGATGACTTTGCATCCGGCGGCATCGCGCGTGTGGGGATGGCAGGAGGCGGTGCTTTATGGAAATTCATTCAAGGGCTATTCATCAAAGCTTCCAACGAAATTCGATTAGGTAAAGGACTGTTTAAAGGTTTGAATGAGAAACAGAGAATCGTTCAACACGACAATCTTACGAAGATGGTGGAGCAATGGCAAAAAACTAAGACACTTCCTGAAGGGGCAGAGCAATATTTTGGAGTTGACGCAAAGAAAGCGTTTGCAGCGGCTGAAGCTAAAGTTAAAAAACCTAAAGTTAAAGATGAATACTATTCTAAGAAAGATATGGAAAAGGAATGGGCGCATGAAAATAAACTTGCAAAACAAGAAATGAAACAAGAGGATCAAATGATTGATAAAGCTTTATCAGGAATGGACGAAAGAACCCTGATAAAAACAAAATACCCAGGTATCACAGACGATCTTTTAAATAAAATTTTGATTGATGATAATCCTCAAAGAAAAGCGGATGTGATGGCCACGATGGATCAATATATGAAATTACGAGAAGTCGGGAAAGGTGAACAAGAAGCGTTTGATATTCTAACTAAAGATATGAAAAAACCAACGAAACATGCGGCTGGCGGCGTCGCAGGACAACTGCACTTGAATCGACCGGGGTATGAAAGTGGCTTAAAAGTTTATCCTAAAATTGACATTACTAAAACCGGTTCAACACCAGCTGAAGGAATTGATGTTGATGTACGAGATATTACTGTAGGTGGAACTGGATTGTATCAAGGAGACAAGTGGTTTGCTGGAGCTGAAGGGTTAACTGGAAATGTAAAAGTTGATGTGACAGCAGGTGGTGAAACTCTTTTCAAAGATACCATGTCTAAGGACGATGCCCTTAATTATATTTTTGGTCTTGGCGAAGCAGAAGGTGATAAATTTCAAATTAAATCAGATAAAAATTTTGATAATGTTCAAATAGTTTTTAAAAAGAAATTTAACCAAGGCGGCCTGGCACACGTCTTAGGAGTTTAATGAATATAAACAAACACAACGTAGCGATGCGATGGATTACCAGACGTCGAACGAACGAAGTCGCTGGCCTCTACGAAAGTTTTCCTGGAACGTTCAGCGCGTATCAAGAAGCTTTATCGAGTGGCTTTCAAGGTACGATGGAAGAGTTTATTCAAATACAAAGTATTCCACAATCGGATAGACCTTTCACAGGTAAAGTCGGCGGGATCGTAGAACCGGGTGTCACGCATTATGGGAAAGCTCACATGGATGATGTACTACATAATATTAAAAAAGGTGATGAACTAGGTAAGTCTGTCAAACAAATAGTATCTAAATACAACAAAGTAATAGGTTATCAAGCTTTTACAAATAAAAATCGTTATTACATTAGTAATACTGAAAAAAATGCTCTTCAACGAGTTAAGCAGTATGCTGATGAATTTAGACCTCCAACGGGAGGAAGTTTAAGAAAAGGTATAACGAAATTTACTGCTGAAGCTATGTTTCAAGATTCCGACTTTAAAGAGTTTTTTAAAAAATATCTTAACAAAGGAGAAGGTTATGTTAAAGATTTTAAAGGGAATGCAGACAAGCTTTCTCTTGATGATCTAAAAAAAGAATGGGATAAATTAAAACCTCTTGATAAAAGAACTATCATACGTAAGGATCCCCCCGGTCCTTGGACTACCTTTAAAGCTGGAACAAAAGTATCTTTCCTAAGCGAAGTTGCCGAGCATCTTCCTTATTCAGAGCGCACTCTGCAAGACTATTTAGTAAGTTCTAAAAGAACTCTTCCTAAAAATATTACTGAAAATTTAAAGGTGTTTTATAAAATAACAGAAAGTAGGGCGGTGGTTGATCAATTGAAAGAGCTAAATTTGTTACCGGAAAATTACGAGACAGTAAAAAGGGGGGAAAAATACACTTGGAAAAAATTAACTGATGCCGATAAAGAAAAATTAAAAAATGTAAAACGGTCCATGAATATAGAGTTGGATCCAACAAAAAGAGGTACTGTAGCGAAGGCTGCTAAAAAAACCTTACTGCCTGAACAACGCTCAATTAATATGGCAAGAAAACTTCTTATAACGGAAACAAACAGACAATTAGAAAATCTATTAAAATACAAACCACATCAATTTCGATTATTTATTGCTAACAATCCTATCCTTAAAGAGATTGTCGAAACAGAGTTTAGAGCTGGAGATGCAGTAAAAACTCCAATTAATGAAATAACGGACAATGAGTTATTTAAAAAAGTACAATTTGCGGAAGATCATATTAAAGATTTTAATAAAGCTAAAATAAATGCATGGGGTAAAGTTTTAGTGGGGGAAGGCATAGAAAATCCTGAAAATTTACGAACAACGTTGAGGCATCTCAATTACCCTTTGAAATCGAAGGTCGCAGAATTTGTTGAACGTAATCGCGGAAGTAAAGATATTAAAATTCAAAATCAAATTAAAAACTGGAAAAGTTTCTTTAACAGAACAGGTCAGGCATTTTTAACTGGAGAATTTGAAAAAGGAACTATTCATGGTTTAACCGGGAATATTTCCCTAGAAAAACAATTCAAAAATTTAGGATTAAATGTTACAAAAATTCTAGACGCCAGTGGAAACGAAGAACTTAAAGCTAAAGTATTAAAAGTTGCTGGCTGCGGTGATTATAAAACTGGTGGCAGAATTGGCTTTGCGCGGGGGGATCCTTTTGTTTGTTTAAAAAATAAACTGGAGAATAATCCTAAAGGAACTCTTTCTAAAATTTTTGATGGCGTTCCTGAAATAAGAGCACCGCTTGCCCAAACTCTTGGACCCGACGGCTGGAGATTCTTGGGTGTTGATTATTCGGATCTATCAAGAATGACAAAAGGACCTGTGGCTAGTTTACTTAGAGGCGTTGCAGGAACATCTGCACGATATTCTCCTACTTTTAGAGGTATAAAAATGGATCCTGTTAAAGCTTTAGCTAAAACAGGAAGAGTTATCTTTGACCCAATAGAAGTAGGTACACTCCCACTTTGGTTAATGGGAGAAGGTGTATACCAATACTTTGATTCTTTAAAAGATTTAGAAAGAGCACTAAACACAAATAAAAATATTCCTGGTCTTGCTGAACAACTTGGTATGTCTGTGCAATCTTTAAAAAACGCTATTAAAGAAAAATATAGGCAGGGGGCGTTGAATGTAGAATCTGGATTAGAAGAAACAATGGCTTTTGAACCTAAACATCAAAAAGATGTAACGGCATTTGATAGAAAAATTATATCACTGTTTGATAGAGGAATTCATCCAAAAACACAGGAACAAAAAATGACAGACGAAGCTTTTATAAAAGGTGATACCTTTGGAAAAATAACAGGTGGAGAATTTCTTAGAGATTACAGAGAATCAAAAGAAAAAGAATATGAACGAAGACTTAAACAAGAAGGTCCTTATAAACAATATTTAAAAAGAGGTGATCCTTTAGCCGAAGGTCTTGAGAAATATGATCAATACATACCTTATGAAGATTTACGTCCTGATGAAGATCCTCTTCCAGAAGGTGGTTTCTATGAAGGCGGCCGTGTACCTTTTGGAAAAGGTGGAATGGGACGAAGAGCTTTTCTAGGATGGTTGGCAGGTGCAATTGGATCAATTGCAGGACTTAAATCTGGACTCATTAAATTTGGTGCAGGAAAAGGAAAAGGTACACTAGCAGTTAAAGCCGGCGATCATATTATTCAAAGCACTCCAGGCATGCCCGACTGGTACATTCCGCTGGTAAATAGAATCGTGAAGGAAGGCGACGATATTACTGCGAAGCTGGGAACGGTTGAACGAGAGATCGTTCACACTAAAAAACTTGGAAAAGGAGAGTTTGCTGATGAGGTTACTGTTTACCAGGATATGAATACAGGAAATGTTAGAGTGGAATATAATTCTCGTCACAGTATGGGTGAAGGCTATGAACCAGTTCACTTAGAATATAGAGCTGGTGAAGTTATTGAAGAAGGCAAACATGCAGGTAAAAAAACAAAACCAGAATTTGAAGCGTCGGAAGTAGAGCCTGTTGGACATACACATGGTCCAGATGATTATAGCATTGACTGGGATGGAGAAAATGTTGTAGGCAATGTGGATGACTTGATGTCAGATACCAGTAAGCTTAAGCAATTTGCAACGAAGAAAAAACCGACAATGGGAGAAATTGTAGAAACAAGTAAGAAAAGAAAAGCAGTCCAAAAAGTACATGAAAATGAATCGGATTATATAGTAAGCAAACAGGGAGACTATATAGATTATGACGACTATCTTCCAGGAATAGACGAGTTAGACTAATGGTGATGAGCAGATCAAGTTTCGGTAAACTAACGACGACAGTCCCTCCTAAAAGAGGACCTCATTATCGAGGGTTGAATAATATATATAAAAAGGTTACAACAGTTAACGCGGAGAAATTAAATGCCAACAGACAAAGCTTTACCAAACGTACAGCAAACTATAAACCTACCTAATCCAAAGGAAGTTCAGGTTCAACAGCAACAGCAAACTGCTGAACAGATGATGCAACCGGTGGACATTCAAAGGAATGATGATGGTAGTGCGGATGTCACCTTTGATCCGAGCACTGTAAATCCCGGACAAACTCAAGGACACTTTGCCAATTTGGCAGATCAGCTTTCGGATGATATTCTCGATCCTTTAGGCTCGCGACTTCATACGGACTATCAAGATTACAAAACTTCAAGAGCGGATTGGGAACGAGCGTATACTTCTGGTTTAGATTTATTAGGTTTTAAATATGATGATCGAAATGAGCCTTTTAAAGGAGCATCGGGTGCAACGCATCCTGTGCTTGCAGAAGCTGTCACCCAGTTTCAATCACTCGCTTATAAAGAACTCTTACCCTCAGGTGGACCGGTTAGAACTCAAATTATTGGAATGCCAACGCCACCAAAAGAACAACAAGCGTTGCGTGTTAAAGATTACATGAATTATCAGATCATGGACCAAATGAAAGAATACGAAGCTGAATTTGATCAGATGTTATTTTATTTACCTCTCGCGGGATCGGCATTCAAGAAAGTTTATTATGATGAATTGATGGGACGAGCGGTATCAAAGTTCGTACCTGCAGATGACCTAGTGGTTCCGTATACGGCTACCTCATTAGACGATGCGGAATCGGTTATTCATATGGTTCGTATGTCTGAAAACGAATTACGAAAACAGCAAGTGGGAGGATTCTATCGGGACATCGAATTGAATCCAGGTTATTTAATGGAAACAGAAGTTGAGAAAAAGGAAAGAGCGCTTGAAGGAATAACACGAGGGCGAGACGAAAAAATCTATACACTTCTAGAATGTCATGTCAATTTGGACTTAGAAGGTTTTGAAGATGTTAATCCTCAAAGTGGAGAGTTTACAGGTATTAAATTACCTTATGTAGTGACATTAGAAGAAGGCACAAGAAAAATATTATCGATTCGAAGAAACTATGACGTAGGAGATCTTAAAAAAGAAAAAATTCAATATTTTGTTCATTTTAAATTTCTACCTGGCCTAGGCTTTTATGGCTTTGGCCTTATTCATATGATTGGCGGATTGAGCCGTACTGCGACAGCGGCTCTTCGTCAACTTTTAGATGCAGGAACACTCGCGAATTTACCTGCAGGATTTAAAATGCGTGGAATTAAAATGAGGGATGAAGCACAATCCATTCAACCAGGAGAATTTAGAGATGTGGATGCTCCAGGTGGAAATTTGAAAGATGCTTTTATGATGCTTCCATTTAAAGAACCCTCTCAAACCTTATTACAGCTTATGGGAGTCGTGGTACAAGCAGGACAACGATTCGCTTCAATAGCGGACCTGCAAGTGGGTGATGGGAATCAACAAGCAGCTGTGGGCACGACTGTAGCCTTGTTAGAAAGAGGTTCACGAACGATGTCAGCGATACATAAAAGATTGTATGCATCCATGAAAAAAGAATTTAATTTACTCTCAAGAGTATTCAAACTTTATCTACCTCCCGTATATCCATACGATGTTGTTGGAGGCCAAAGGCAAATTATGCAAACGGACTTTGATGACAGAGTAGATATTTTGCCAGTTGCAGATCCAAATATTTTCTCTCAGACTCAGCGGATCTCTCTTGCGCAGACGGAACTGCAATTGGCGTCCTCAAATCCAAAAATGCATAATCAGTATGAAGTCTATCGAAATATGTATGAGGCGCTAGGAGTCAAGGATATTGATCTTATTTTAAAGAAACCACCGGCACCAATGCCGAAAGATCCAGCGTTAGAACATATTGATGCCTTGGCGGGAATGCCTTTCAGGGCATATCCAGGTCAGGATCACCGTGCGCATATTACTGCTCACTTAAATTTTATAGCAACGAATCTGGTAAGAAATGCACCGATGGTGATGGGAGCCGTTGAAAAGAATTGCCTTGAGCACATTAGCTTAATGGCACAAGAACAAATAGAATTAGAATTTAAAGATGAACTGCCACAACTTATGCAGATGCAACGAGCATTACAGCAAAATCCTGCATTGGCACAGCAAAATCCGCAAATGCAACAACAGATGCAGCAAATGCAACAAAAGATTGACGCGAGAAAAGCGGTGCTCATTGCAGAAATGATGGAAGACTTTATGAAGGAAGAAAAGAAAATTACTTCTCAATTTGACCATGACCCTATTGCTAAGTTAAGATCTAGAGAACTGGATATCAGAGCGCTTGACAATGAAGCGAAAAGAAAAGATGCTGAACAAAAACTTAATTTAGAAAATATGAAGGCAATGATGAATCAAGATATTCAAGAAACTAAGATCGATCAGAACGAAGAACTAGCTGAACTTAGAGCTGATACATCTATTGAAAAACAGGAAATGGCGAATGCGAATAGAATAAAAATTGCTAAAATGAAACCAAAAGGAGGACAATAATGACAACAGGAAAAGGGTATGCACCCTTAGGAAAATCGAAAACGATTTCCACACCGGATGTAAATAGAAATAACAAATCGGTGAAAACAAGCGGCGATAAAAAAGATCGAAACGCTGTTACAGGAACTCGTGCTGCTCGACCACAAAAACCAGTAACCTGGACATAATATGTGGTTTGGATTAGCAAAAATGGCGCTTCAGGCGGGAGGTAAGATATACTCTAACCGTCAGAAGACAAAAATGGCAATGTCTGATGCACGATTGATGCATGCAGAACGTATGGCCCGAGGTGAGGAAACTTACCAGGGCAAACTTTTAGAATCGCGAGATAACGACTGGAAGGACGAAATCGTCCTTGCGATATTAACGTTGCCCATCGTGGTGCTCGCATGGGCAGTCTGGACAGATGATCCGCAGGCAATGGTCAAAATAAACATCTTTTTTGAGCATTTCTCGAATCTGCCAAAATGGTTTACTAATCTTTGGATACTTGTAGTTGCCAGCGTTTTTGGTATAAAGGGTACACAAATTTTCCGTAATGGAAAATCTAATAAAAAATAAGGAGGGAAAAACATGAGAAACGACAACAAACCTTGGAAAAAGAAAATGTTTGCTGTAGGCGGCAGAGTTGCTAAACAACTCGGTGGTGCCATTGCTAGACCAATTGCTAGAACACTTGGTTATAAAAAAGGCGAACGTGTCTATAAAAAGGGCGGAAGCGCTAAATAGTGGGGACGAAGCCTGTTAAAGTAATTAAAAAAGTTACTCCTACTTTAGGTAGGGAGTTAACAAAAAAGTATTTAAAAAAGGTAAAAATTAAAAGATTAAGGACGAAATAATGCCTTTCAAATCAGAAAAACAAAGACGCTACATGCATGCGAATCATCCAAAAATCGCACAGCAATGGGAAAAGAAATATAGCATCGGTGGAAGTGTTACTACAGAGCCATACATCGGAAGCTATATCGAGGGTGATTTGGGCGGCGTGAAAGTATCAAATAAAAGTTATAAGAAATATTATAAAGATTTAGTATAATGGACCCTTTAGTTATCGTTGCTAAGCTACAAAAACTTATCCGAGACAATCTTCAAAGAGTCGGCGACACCATGATCAGTGGTGGTATTGACAACATGGAGAAATATCAATATATGTTAGGACAGGCACGTACCTATCAGTACATGCTTCAGGAAATCTCTAACCTGCTAAAAGCAAAGGAGCAAAAAGATGAACAAGGAAACGTTATCGACCTCGGAAAAGGACCTCCCAAAACATAAAAATGCTTTGGAAGAAAAATATAAATTAGAAGAAAAAGAACCTTTAAATCCCGAAAATATCAAAGACCAAGAATCCCAGTTACCCGCTCCTAGCGGCTGGAGACTACTCGTCTTGCCCTTTTCTCCACGAGAAAAGACCAAAGGCGGAGTTTTAATCGCACAAGAATCATTAGACAAATTACGGATCGCAACCAATTGTGGTTACGTACTCAAGATGGGTCCGTTGGCCTATCATGATCGAGAAAAGTTTCCAACGGGACCGTGGTGCAAAAGAGGAGATTGGGTTGTTTTTGCACGCTACGCAGGATCAAGATTACCCATCGAAGGCGGAGAAGTACGCATCTTAAATGATGACGAAGTTTTAGGAACCATTAAAGATCCAGAAGCCGTACTTCATCATAATTAATCATAGGAGGAACTATGCCAAAAGAAGAAAAAACAGTAGATATTGATACAACCGGCCCAGGCGCGGAAGTCAAAATCGAAGAAGAAAAAAAAGAAGTCGAGGCGGTGGAAACCGTTGAACCGGTTGAAGAAGTTAAAGAAGAAGTTAAAGAAGAAGTTAAAGAAGAGAAACAAGAAGCAAGCGACGAGAAACCTGTAGAAGAGAAAAAAGAATTAGAGGAATACAGTGAAGGAGTTCAACGGAGAATTTCCAAGTTAACAAAGAAATGGCGTGAAGCGGAACGGCAAAAAGAAGCTGCTTTGGATTATGCCAAAGGCGTTCAGTACGAGCACTCTCAATTAAAGACTCGGTTTTCAAAAATGGAGCCTAATTATGTAAAAGCTCTTGAAAACAGGGTAATATCTGGAATGGATGCGGCTAAGGCTAAATTAGCTACGGCAAGAGAAGCCGGTGATATTAATGCTGAAGTTGACGCGCAAAAGTCAATTGCACAACTCGGTATTGAAGAAGTCCGGTTAAATGCTTTAAAAGATAGACAGTCTCAGGATAAAGAACAGGCTGTAAGAACACCTACTTTACAAGATACTGTCGGAAAAGCGCCACCACCAGATCCAAAAGCTGAAGCATGGGCTGAAAAGAATGCATGGTTCGGGAAAGACAATGCGATGACCTATACGGCTTTTGACTATCATAAAAAACTAACAGAGGACGAAGGCTTCGATCCTAATTCAGATGATTACTATGCTGAAATAGATAAGCGAATGAAGCTTGACTTCCCGCATAAATTTGGTAAGACTGATTCACAGGAATCGACTAAACTAACACAAACAGTAGCTTCGGCGAAGCGAAGTGTAAATCCTAGTCGCAAAACTGTCAGGCTCACATCATCTGAAGTTGCAATCGCCAAAAAATTAGGTGTGCCACTAGAAGAATATGCGAAACAATTAAAAATCATGAAGGAGGTATAAGCATATGAGTAATGAAAAAATTAAAACTTCCCGTGCGAGTCAAACTAGAGAACAGACAAAACGTAAAGTAGTTTGGACTCCCCCATCATCTTTAGATGCACCCCCTGCGCCTGCAGGATTTCATCACAGGTGGATAAGAGCTGAAACTATGGGCTTTACAGATACAAAGAACATAGC
>VTLG01010012.1_pt1 | contig 14118 bp, 27 predicted proteins | sample 4694571 | NCBI WGS metagenome assembly VTLG01 (sample SAMN12604809, study PRJNA352737) | marine metagenome | biome: ENVO:00000447; feature: ENVO:00000209|ENVO:00000569|ENVO:01000036; material: ENVO:00002151; isolation source: viral sequences binned using virsorter ...
GCTAAATCACCAGAATCAAACCAACGAAAATGTCCAGACTTTGCTGAATGTTTATTTACCATATAAATCATAGCCTCTACATATCGTGGGTGTTTAAAGGCATTAAATCTTCTCATTAAACCTGCTTGAACATTAGGAAATAAATAATTTCCTTTCATAGCATAGCAACCATGACAGGTTGAGCCTTTTACTTTTCTAAGTTTACTGCCTGTATTACATAATTTAGCAGGTGTATTATAAGTTGGGCAAGGCATTTTACCTGCCCTACCTAAACTTATCATAATCTCTTTTGCTTGTTTATCTGTTGTAATCATTTTTTTATCTCATATTCATTGCAATTATTATTAAAACAATAATAAAAATTAACTCTATTAACATATTTTTTTCCTTGACATAATTAGTAATGGTGGTACAATAAATAACCACCTTATCGGGGGGTTCTATTATATATAGAATCTTCTATTAAGGTTTTACTAATAAAAAAAATATATAAAGATTACTATTAATAATAAACTTCCTACTAAATATAAAAAGGATTTGGTATACTCTACCATTTTATCCCATGTTTTTTTGTCAATGTCTTTAGGATACTTCATTTAATTTTTCCCTTGTAATTTTTTTATTGCATTAGTAAATGATTCCATATCAATAGATATATTATCCATTGAAAAACCAGTTTCATGATTACTAACTTCTATTGTTAAATCTACATTAAATGGTGTAGAAAAACTATTCTCTTTTCTTTTAACAGGAACAGTTAAATATATTTTATTATTTTGCATACTATATTTATATTCAAAAGCCTGTTTTACAGGTAAATTAAGTTTAATTTGAAAATCCATAGCTTTCGTGTTTTGATGGTTCATAATTATGCTACCCTTTTTTCATCCATTCTCCTAATGATTAGTTTGGTATTGGAATTGTAGCTCTCTAGGATTCTACCAATTTCTTCTTCACTTGAAGTATTAAATTGTAAGTCCATATTTTGTATATTATATGCATAATATAATTTGTTTAAATAATCTAATCCCCTTTTAGATAAAGTGAGATAAACCTCATGCCCATCTTTTTCTTTATTAATTAATTGTTTTTTCTCAAGTGATGAGACAAGTCTACTTAGTGAGGAATGATTCTGTTTACGCAGTTGTTCATTTAAATCTTTAATACATACTTTTTTTATTTTTGCATAAAACAAAAGTATTCCAAGAACATGTAATTGTTTTGTTGTTAATTGTACTTTATTTTGTTTATAAAACATAGATAGCATAGAAAACATTCTATATCTATCTAGCGTATTTTTTATTTTTCTTACATTATACTTCATTTCGTATTTATTTTTTTTCATATATTATCCTTATATTTCAATGGTTTAAATAAAAAAAAGGGGGCGATTTAACCCCCTATTTTCGCTACTAATATATCTGTTTCCACCTATGTAGGAATCGGTGATTGCATAGCAATCGTTAAGCATATTTTTGCTATTGATTTAGACACTTAGATTTGCAGTATGATTTTATAATACATCTGGAAAATTATGTCGCCTCAATTATGTATACTTATAAACTATTTTTTTGTTAAGTCAAATGAATATCTTGTAATATCATGAATATAATTACTATTATGCTGATGTAAAAAAACATGTAAATATTATTCACGAAACTTTTTTCAACCATTTTTTTTCTGATTCAGATAATAAGTTTTCTACTTTATTTTCTTTTTTTATTTTATCGACATCTTTTTTAATTTCTCCAACAACATTTATTAATTCATCTAAAGTTTTAACAATCCTGTGCATTATATTTTGTTCATCTTTTGTCATATCTTTTTCTCCTTTCTTCTTTAGGTTTATCTGAAAATAAAAATGCAGGATATACAATTGTATTTATTATATATGGAGTTGCAGGATTAAATTTCCATTTCACACAATACTCAAGACCAAGTTCGGCAACCATTGTGTACCATGATTTATCATTTTTATTTAATTCATGAAATGATGTTCTCTTTTCTGTTTCTTTAAACCTATTCCAATTTACTGATGTGTACCATACACATTTTTCAGCTATTCGTTGTATCTTTTTACGATACTCTTTTCTTTCTTCTGGTGTCATGCTAAGTGTATGCATTATTTCTTTCTCACAATTCTAAATTTGTAGGAAGTTCCTCGCCCATCGAGTTTTCCAAATTCTTCTGCAATATCAATAAGAGCTGAACCTAATGGTAAATCATTACTTAACTTCATAAGATTACTGTTATCCCTAGAACCAACAAGTCTGTGAATAGTTCTCATTGCTTTATATAAATCTTCAGCACGTTCATATTCAAATTTAAATTCTTTAAATTTATCTTCAAAGGGTTTATATAAGTTAACCATTACATATCCTCATTTTTTATAATTTCATACCACATGCTATCCATAGTACCTTTTACAATTCTATTCTTCCATTTACCTTTAGTTTCATATGCAACATTAGTTTTTAATCCAATATTATTTTTAACATCTTCTAAAGTTACTGGACATTTTGTTATGGCTGAAATTCTACATAAAAATAAATGTCTAAAATAAACTTGTAAATAATTTTTTTGTGTTATTTCACCAATACCTATTGCCATTGAACACCATGCTAAATGTAGTGTTGCTTTAGAATAATTTAAATCTATTCCTTTAGTTCCAACATAACATATTTTTTCGTGATTTGCGACACCTCTCGTGTCTACTGTTAAAGACATATAACTCCTTTTATTTATCTCCAAATTAAATTTACTTATGTAAAAACCCCCACACTTTACTACACTAAAATGTGAGGGTTACTTTGGAGAGTACAATGAGTACAATTATCTATATATAGTATTTTTTTGTTAGGTCAAATAGAAAACCCCCCAGATATGTTAGCTAGGGGGTTTATTCATCGAGGAGGAGTGATGAAACTTTTTATATTTTACTGTTTAAAAATTCTACAGTTTTATCATCTATATCAAATGGTTCTGGTGTGGGTATATCTGGATTAAATAAAACATTTCTTATTTCAGCATAGGCTTTATTCCAACCTCTTTTATATTCATCAGAAGAAGGTCTTTCCTTTAATCTTTTATTTTCTTCAAGTGTGCTAGAAAATGCTCGAAGTATGTGACCTAAATTCATATCAAGTAAATCTAAATCTTTTCCTTCACTCTTTGAAGTATATTTATTTAATAATGTTAAACCTTCAGCGAATTTTCTATTGTATGTAATACTTTCAACTTCACAAATTTTTCTAACTGTATTTATTCCATTGTCTTGTATATACATAGCAGCTTTAATTACTGATTCTGTTTTTATCTTTTTTATCATTTTTCCTCTCTTTTTATATGTGTGATTAAAAAAACAACCATTACAATCAATGCAATCATTGTTAATGTAAATGTTATAACATCAATAGTCATTTTTCCTCTCTTTTTAATTTACTAATATAATCAAGCACATCTTTCATTCTTGCTTCGCTTTTAGGAAATTCCCTCATTAGTGTATCATTATCCCCATAAACTAAAAAGGAATTTTTATTTACTACAATTTCATATCCTCTAAATATTATCATATTACTTTACTCCCTTGATTAAATTATTTTCCATAGTCACTTCAGCAAAAAATTCCCTTTTATATCCTGTTATATGTGGTCTATTGCAACCTGCAAAACAACCATTAGATTTATACTCACTACCAAACATACTTGTTTCAGTATAATCTAATTTTTTACCTATGTTTTCTTTCAATTGTTTTTTACTCTCGTAATTTAATATCATCATATTAGTTACTCTCCAATTTTGAGTTAGTTTTTTATAGAACTTATTATCTATTATTTCTTTATATATTATTTAGAGGTTAGGTCAAATTATTTGGCTGTTTTCTGGGGCGTATTCGTTAAATCGGTTTAGTGTAAATAGCCAACTTTTCTGCAGTTTTTTTATGATAGTACATAGGGGCACCGAGCCTAAAGGCGAGGTGCATAAAGAACACTTAAAGTCGATTGTGGGCCATAGCCCATAATCGTCAATAGCCCATATAAAGGCGAGCGATTAGCGAGACATTCTAAGCGAGCGAAGCGAGCGTAAAAAAAAAATATAAATGTTCTATAAATGTTCTTCAATGATGATAGTAATAAAGTTCAATTATGATAGTAGAAATAGAAAAACCCCCTTATAAAAAGGGGGCTTATAAAAATTAAATTATTATGCTTGTTTTTGTTTCAATCTCTCTTCAATTTCGTGTGCCAATTCTTCAGCATTACCTCTTGAAGTATTCATTTCGTCAATAGCATTTGAAAGCTTGAAGAGTACTTTTGCATCATCTTCGCTTAATCTATCTGCATTGCCATTCTTACCACCAGATTTTACATAACCAACATAAATAACATTAATATCATTAACAAATTTAGTTAGCTTTTCAGCATTTTCAATGTGTTCATTTTCTGTTAGTGGTTTTGGTGCTCTTGATTTCTTCGCTTGAGGATATGCTCTTTTGAAAAATCCATTTGCTAAAGCTTTTGAAACAACTTGCTTTGTTTCAGTTTGATTAGCGAATTTCTCTTTCTTTGTCACATTGTCAGATACTTTCACATCATTTTCAATAACAGGTAAAACGAATCTATTAGAAATTTCTAATTCGCCTTTGTCGTTAAAATCAAAGCCATTATTAACATCATTAAATCTAACATTATAAGACTTTGTATTTCTAGGATTTGCGTAATTTTCATCAGTTTTAACATCTGAAAAATCTTGCCAATTCCCTTTGCTGTCATATTCTCCAAAAGCATTTGGATTAACTCTCTCAAGTTTTAGAACAATTTGTTCAGCAGAATTTAAAACTCTCATTTCAAAAGCTGGATTTCTATCGTCTTTATCTTGGGGAGCATATTCAACTAATTCTTTCATCTTATTTTGGATTTCTGAAATAGTCCATTTAATATTACTGCCTTGTTTCATTTGCTCTTGAATATAAGGAATACTAGCGATATTCATTCTAGCAATATCAGTAGATTGGTTCTTAATTTCTTTAGTGCTATTCTTTAAAGCACAGCCAAGCACACCCCTCAAGATTTGCTCGGTAGTCATAATTTTATTTGTCATATAAACTTTCATGTTTTATTTCATTAACTTTTAAACCATTTAAAAATTTTTGAAAATTAATTATTTTTAACAGGTACATTAAAAAGGCGTATCCGTCAAATTATTTATGCACATTTATTGAAAATAATTCTAGTTTCCATTAAAGAAATAAATGGCTGTTTTCTGGGGCGTATTCGTTAAATCGATTTAAGGGATTAAAACTTTTAGGCTATCTTTCCTTGTTCTAAATCGTAAACCAGAAAGAACATAGCAAGAACTTTTGGAATTTATGATAGTACCTGCCAAGGTACTAAAACGAATTACTTAAAGTCAGCTTTAGCTGACAATAGAGACACACTTAAAGGCTACATAAAAGAACATTGTAGGAACATTCTGTGATGTAAATCCCGAGCAAAGCGAGGGGAAATTTTGGTAGAGATATAATGATAGTACTAAAGTTCAATCAATCTTAATTAAAGAATCTTTTGAGTTTTTTAAAAAGACCCTGCCAGACCACCCCCCTACCCCCCATACTTATGAATACACAGTCACTGGAAAAATACTAAAAATGAATGTTAACTAGACTATTCGGCATCTCTCCGGTATCTTTAAAGTTACTTTAAGTACCCTATCTATATACATAAGGGGGGCCTCTAGGGCCTTAAGTCTATTATACTGTGTATTTCAAATCTGTCAAGAAAAAAAATATAAAAAAAGACTTGACAAAAATTTGATAGCCACTATAATAGAGGGTATGTATTATTTTTAAGGCAAGATAGCACACACTCTTTACTAACACACAGAGGCTTTACACCTTTATATAAGTAATACATAAATCCATTGGTGGTCTGAGGAACTCACCACGATAAACACGAGTTCCAGATACTTATTACCAATGGACATAAAGTTTTCCATTGGTTTCTATACCCTAAACCTTGGAGAACAAAATGACAACAAACGATATGATTACAGAATTAACACAAACTGTCTCCGATTTGAAAAGAGATGTCGATTCCCTAAAAGAAGATAAAGATTACTTATATAGGAAACTTGAAAAAGCATATGACGATAGAATTGTTCTCCGTGCAGAAAATAATAAGCTTAAAAATTCTCATTTACCTGGGGTTACACATAAAGATATTCTTGAAGAAGAAGAATGCCTAACCTGTTCGGCTTAAAAGAAACTATAATTAAAGAAAGTCAAGACTATTATAATGCAAAATCTAATGATGATAAAAGAAAACATAAAGAAAATCTACAAAAACAGTTTAAAAAGTTTCACTATTATAGAAAAAGTAATCAAGAAGATTACAAATTTATTAAAAAACTAATAGAAAACATAACATAGGAGAGATAATATGGCAATGTATGGTAAATTAGGCAAAAAAAAAGCTAAAGCTAAATCTGGTGTAAAAGCTAGAATGGGTAAAGCTGCACCTAAAAAGGGTAAATTGGGTATGAAATCTCAAAAAGAGAAAAAATCCAAAACATCCAAGTATGCCTACTAGAAATTATAGACAAGAATACGATAGATATCACGCAAAACCAACTCAAAAAAAGAGAAGGGCTGCGAGAAATAAAGCAAATAATTTAGTTGGTAAGAAGAATGGTATGGATGTCCATCATAAAGATGGTAATCCACTAAATAATAAAAAAAAGAACTTGACACTTAGAACAAAGAAATCAAATAGGTCATTTCCACGAAATAAAAAAGCAGGAAAAAGATAATGAATAATCCAGATTGCGGAACTTGTAAAACATGTGGGCATGAATGTCATTGTAGTAATGGTGGTTCTTGTTGTGGTGGCGAATGTGAATGCAAATGTTGTGAACATGAAATTAAATCGGAAATATAAATGAGTTATCTTATAGTTGGGCGATTAATATTAGCTGGAGCAGCCAAATCTAAAATTATATCTAAATATGGTAAAAAATTATATGATAGAGCTAAAAAAGAAATTAAAGAAATGGACAGAATTGATAAGGCACAAGGAAATAAACCTAGCACTAAATTTTTAGTAGGAGCAGGAACAGGAATTTTAGCAGGTACGGCTGGAATTGATAAAATGCGTAAAAAAACAAATAAAAAAAATAAAAATCCTAAATTAAAAGTTAAAAATAAAAAGAAATAATGGCATCAAAACTTAGACAAAAAACAAGAAAAAAACCAAGTGCAGACCAAAAATTAAAAAATAGATTACGTTATGCAACTGGCCCTAAAATAGAACAAAGACTTAATAAAGAACTTGCTAATAAAAGTATTTTAGGACAACTTGGATTACCTTTCGAAATACTATTTACAAAAGCTGGAAAAGTAGCAGAAGCTAGATTAAAACATATGCTTGAAAAGAAAAAAGAAAAGAAAAAGAAATAATGCCTTTGTATGAATATGAAAATACAAAAACTGGGGAAAAATTTACAGAACATCTTCCAATCAGTAAAAGAAACTATCCGTGTAGGGCTAATAATATTAGAAGAATTATATCTGTTCCTAACTTATCTATTATATCAGATATGGGTGGAAAAGAAGATAAAGCCAGAGAACAAATCTTAGCGACAGCAGAGAGAGGTTATAAAGAACGTGAGAAAAAAAATAAAAATATCCCCGAGTGGTCTAAAGAAAGAAGAGAAAAAAGTAAGCAAAAAAGACGCTGGGCTTAATTGTATTGGTTATCCACACGATGACCCATATGGATTAGTAGCAGCATGGTGGAAAATATTTACTAAACCAAAAGAAAAAAATGTTACCAGTAAAAAAACAAAACAAAGAATTAACTACTCAGCAAAAGACTTTTATTGATTTTTTATTTGGCGAAGCTCAAGGTAATCCTAAAAGAGCAGCCGAACTTGCAGGATATGCTTCAACATCTTATCCAAACGTTGTCAAGAGTTTAAAAAATAATATTGTGGAAAAAGCAGAAGGTATTCTTGCTATGCATTCACCAAAAGCAGTTATGGGTTTAGTAAATGCATTAGATGAAGATGGACTAACACCTGCATCAAATATAAGAATGGAAGCTGCCAAACAAATATTAGATAGAGTGGGAATAGTTAAAAGAGAAAAAGTAGATATTAATGCTCAAGTAGCTCATGGAATATTTATATTACCTCCAAAAGATGCTCAAACGTAGAACATCAACAATTCCTTTTGGTTATAAATTATCTGATGACCCTAAGTATCTTGAACCAATACAAACAGAATTAGATGCATTAGAAGAAGCTAAACAGTTTACAAATAATTGTTCTTATAGAGAAGTTGCGACTTGGTTAGAAAGAAAAACAGGAAGAAAGATTAGTCACGTAGGTTTACGAAAATTATGTCAGAAATCGAACCCCCAAAACCAAAATCAAATACTGGAAGAAAAAGAGGAAGTTTTAGCGTAGAAGAAAAAGCAAAAATTTCAGCAAGACAATCTCTTAAAGAACAAAAGAAAAAAATAGACAAGACTAAAAGTGAGCTTGTAAATGCCCGAAAAAAAAGGGATGCTATTATTAAAACTAGTAATGCCCTGGAAGGTAAAAAATCTTCTGTTTTAGAAACTACAGATGTTGAGCAATTAACACCAACTGTACAAGAACATGTAGAAGATAATATTATCTTTCAACCTAATGAAGGCCCACAAACACAATTTTTAGCAGCTTCAGAAAGAGAAGTATTTTATGGTGGAGCAAGAGGTGGTGGTAAATCTTACGCCATGCTTATTGACCCACTTAGATATTGTCATAAAGAACATCATAGAGCATTATTATTAAGACGTTCTATGCCAGAACTTAGAGATATGATTAATCATTCTCAACGTTTATATAGTAAAGCATTTAATGGTGCTAAATGGAGAGAGCAAGAAAAAGAATGGCGATTTCCATCTGGTGCTAGAATTGAATTTGGTTATGCAGAAAACTTAACTGACGTTCTTCGTTACCAAGGACAATCTTATACATGGATAGGAATAGATGAGTTACCTCAATATCCTACTCCAGAAATCTATAACTTTTTGCGTTCCTCCCTCAGAAGTGTAGACCCGGAAATACCTGTATATATGAGAGCTACAGGGAATCCAGGTAATATAGGTTCTTTATGGGTTAAAGATATGTTTGTTGACCCTGCAGAACCTGGAAAAAAATTTGATGTAATAATTGATACTATAGCAGGTCAGAAAAAAATTACAAGAAGATTTATACCTGCTAAACTTCAAGATAATCCATATCTAATGCAAACAGATGATTATCTTGTAATGTTATCTTCATTACCAGAAGTACAAAGAAAACAATTTTTAGAAGGTGATTGGAGTGCATTTGAAGATTGTGCATTTCCAGAATTTGATGTTATTAAACATGTTAGTGACCCTTTTGAAATACCTCGTAATTGGCACAGGTTTCGTACTTGTGACTGGGGTTATTCTTCTGCTGCTTGTTGTTTATGGATTGCTATTGATTTTGATAATAACTTATGGGTTTATAGAGAATTATATACACAAAGAGTAACAGCAGATGTATTTGCTAAAAAAGTTTTAGAAGCAGAACAAGGTGAATATATTAGATATGGTATGTTAGATTCTTCTACATGGGCAAAACGTGGAGATGTTGGCCCTAGCATTGCAGAAACAATGATTAGAGAAGGATGTAAATGGAGACCATCAGATAGGTCGCCAAGAAGTAGAGTAAATGGTAAATTGGAATTACACAAAAGATTATCAATTGATGAAAAAACTGGTGAGCCAAAATTAAAAATATTTAATAATTGTAGAAATTTATTAAAAACATTACCACTTCTCCCAACAGATAAACATAATCCGGAAGATGTGGATACACATGCAGAAGACCACGCATATGATGCATTACGTTATGGTATAATGTCACGACCAGTACATCCTAATAATAATGCAAATGACCAGTTTATGAAACAGAATAAAGAAAATAATTTTAAACCTGCTGACAGAATATTTGGTTATTAATGAATATACCAGAAAAAATTAAAGTAGGTTATAGAGATTATAAATTAGAAGAATGGAAGCAGACTGTAGCTACAGCTAATGAAGCTCATGGTCAATTCTTTTCAAAAGAAGGAATCATTGGTTATGCAGCCGATGAAAAAGGAGTTTCTCATGCTAATACTTTATTACATGAAATATTACATGCAATAGTATACCAATGGAATATAGAATTAGAAGATAAAGAGGAAGAAAAATTAGTTAATGGTTTAACTAATGGATTAACAACAGTCTTCGTAGATAATCCAAAATTAATAGATTATCTTAAAGAAAAAATAAAGGAGGGCTAAATGCCACAACCAATTGTTAAAAAATACAAACAAGGCGAACTTGGTATGCCTTATCCAAAAAATAAAAATAAAAATAATCTTAACTTATCTGCGTATGGCGGAGAAGCTGACCCAGAGATAGCTACTAAAGATTATCCAAGTAAACCAAACAGTCATGTGCAATCTTCATTTTGGAAGAAAGCAAATGAAAAAGATTATTAGGAGAAAATAATGTCAGAAATAATGAAAAAAGTTAAACACGGAGAATTTTCAAGTGTTGCCGATAAAACTCCTGCAAGAGGAAAACTAGATGGGGGTATTATGAAAAAATATTCACATGGAGAATTTTCTGGAGCGGGCGGAAAAGCACCTAAAGAAAAATTAGAAGCTTTTGCAAGTGCGAGAATAAAACAAGGCTCACACAATAGTTAATAATGGCAGGTGAAGATGAAATCGTAGCTCTTGGCGAAGACCAGGAGGATGATGCTTTTTCAAGTCTTGCAGGAACTATAAAAGCAAAGTTTCAAACAGCAGAAAATGCTCGTCAATTTGATGAGAAAAGATGGTTAAGAGCATATAGAAACTATAGAGGAATCTATGGTAATGATATGGCTTTTACAGAATCTGAAAAATCTAAAGTATTTGTTAAAATAACAAAGACTAAGGTAATGGCTGCTTATGGACAGATTATTGAAGTATTATTCTCTACAGGAAAATTCCCATTAGGAGTACAACCAACATCAGTTCCAGAAGGAATTGCTGAGTATGCTCACGTTTCTAAATCAGAAAAACCAGAAACTCAAGTAGAAGAAAGTCCTTATGGATTTCCTGGTGATGGAAATGATTTACAACCAGGACAAGTTATTAATGAAATACTTGGTGGATTAAAAAGAGAATATCAAGAAGCAGATTTTATAGAAGGTGCTTCTAAAGATGGAAGAGCTGAACCCCAAATATCTCCTGCTGAAATGTCAGCAGCTAATATGGAAAAAGTTATTCATGACCAATTAGAATCATCAAATGCAATTTCAGTAATGAGACATTCGTTATTTGAAATGGCTTTACTTGGAACAGGAATTATAAAAGGCCCTTTCTCATATGATAAAGTTCAACATTATTGGAATAAAGATAAAGAGACAGGAGAAAATACTTATAATCCTAAAACAAAATTAGTTCCTAAAATTGAAGCAGTATCATGTTGGGATTTTTATCCAGACCCAGATGCTGTAAATATTGAAGATGCAGATTATGTAATACAAAGACATAATTATACAAAATCACAAGTTCGTGATTTATCTAATAGACCTTATTTTAGAAATGAAGCTATTAGAGAATGCCTTTCTATGGGGTCTAATTATCAAGCTCGTGGTTATGAAAGTTCTTTACTTGATAGAGAGACAACAGATGAGTTTGATAAAAATAGATATGAAATTTTAGAATTTTGGGGATATTTAGATAAAGAATTAGCTATACAAGCAGGTTTAGATATTGATGAAGATTCTCTTGATGATTTAGATGAAATACAAGTTAATTGTTGGGTATGTAATGGAAAAATATTAAGACTTGTTCTTAATCCTTTTACTCCTGGGAGAATACCTTATTTAGTATCACCATACGAAATAAATCCTTATCAGTTTTTTGGTGTAGGTATTCCAGAAAATATGGATGATTCACAAACAATTATGAATGGTCATGCAAGAATGGCTATTGATAATTTAGCATTAGCAGGTAATTTAGTATTTGATATAGATGAAACTATGTTAGTACCAGGCCAAGATATGAAAGTACATCCTGGTAAAATATTTAGAAGACAAAGTGGAATGCCTGGACAATCTATTCATGGTTTAAAATTTCCAAATACATCAAATGAAAATTTAATGATGTTTGATAGGTTTAGACAATTAGCAGATGAATCAACAGGAATACCATCTTATTCACATGGAACAACAGGTGTGCAATCTACAACTAGAACCGCAGCAGGTATGTCTATGTTAATGGGAGCAGCAGCTCTTAATGTTAAAACAGTAGTTAAAAATATTGATGATTATTTATTGCGACCACTAGGTGAAGCTATGTTTGCCTGGAATATGCAATTTAATGAAGATAGTCCAGAAATTCGTGGAGATGTAGAAATCAAAGCGAGAGGAACATCATCATTAATGCAAAAAGAAGTAAGGTCTCAAAGGTTGATGACTTTCTTACAAGCCGCTTCTAATCAAAACCTTGCACCATTTGTAAGATGGCATACAGTATTATCTGAAATAGCAAAGGCACTTGATATAGAACCGGAAAAATTAATTAATGACCCAGAACGGGCAGCAATTTTTGCAAAAATAATGGGAATGGCAAATGGAACTACAGGAAATCAAGGCAATAATCAACAATCCGGTATGGATGAAGGTAGAGAAAATGTTGGAGGAGCGAATCCACAAGACCCAACTGGCTCTGGAGGTGGCAACATCGGAACAGGAAATGTACCGCAACCAGGGGAAACTGGCTTCTCTTCGCCAGCTACTGGCACTACGGGAACAACTTAAAAAATGACATACCCTTCTACAAATTTAAGATTAACGTATGATGATAACACAAAACAATGGAGTTATACAGAACAAGCATATGAGTATGCAAATCCACCACCACCAACATGGAGTGGGTATACTTCATCAGACCCAGATTTTGAATTTGCACCCAAAGTATCAGATACAGACCAATCACCAAGTGAAGACCCTTGTCCTACAGGATATATTTATGATAACGCATTAAAACAATGTGTACCAGACCCTAATTATAATCCAAGAGGATGGATGGGAGAACCTACAGGTGATAATGAAGATAGAAATGAAAATACCGAAGCAGAATTTAAAGAGTTTGATTCAAGTACACCAGAAGGAAGAAAAGCTATGTATGAACATGGTATGAATAGTGGATACTTTACTCCAGATGCAATGGCAGGTGATACATCTAAAGGTGGAGCATATGAAATTGGAGGGCCACCAGAAACAAAAGCATGGGGAATTATGAAACCTATTGCTCAATTTGGTGAAAACAGACAATATGACAGATGGATAAATGAATTAAATAAATTAAATAATCAAAGATTAGCAGAAGGAAAGCCTGCAGTATTAGCTCAAGCAATAGGATTTTTTGGTTTATCTAAAACATTTAAAGATTGGACTAATTATGCAAATAACATAAATATTGAAGATATAGAAACAACTAATACACAAAGAAATGTTGAAGATATAGGAATATCTGAAATAGCTTCAGTAACAGGTAAGACATTAAACCAAATTAATAATGAAATTGAACAAAAAAAAGCAGATAAAATAGCAGAAAAGAAACAAGCAGAAGCAGATATAGCTGCAATGGAAGCTATGGAAAAAGGACAATCATTTACTGATGATAGGGGAGATACTTATACAAAAGTAACTGAAAATCAAACTGGTGGTGGAGGTTCTCAAGGATATTCATATACACCTAGTCAACCAAGGGCAGTTGAAACTAAACAATATTCGCACCCTGCTATGGGCGGTAAATCAATTACTGTTGGGCCACGAGCAGGTGTAATGGCAGAAAGACCAAGAATAGGCCCTAATTTAAAAGATAGATAATAGGAGATAATATGGCAAATGGAATGATGGGAAATCCTATGGGAGCACAACAATCTCCTATGGAACAACCAGGACAAGTAAATGATGCAGTTTTAGATATGCATCTAACAGAAGACGTTAAAGCGGCATTACAACAAAATGGTGTGGATATTAGCGGTGTAGCTAATAGAG
>VTLG01011775.1_pt1 | contig 14118 bp, 18 predicted proteins | sample 4694571 | NCBI WGS metagenome assembly VTLG01 (sample SAMN12604809, study PRJNA352737) | marine metagenome | biome: ENVO:00000447; feature: ENVO:00000209|ENVO:00000569|ENVO:01000036; material: ENVO:00002151; isolation source: viral sequences binned using virsorter ...
AACCTCTTTTGATTTTGAATTTTAAACATTTTGCGAATGTGCGTCTGTATTGAGCACGTTCGTTTGAATACTTGCCACAAGTATCAAAGTCACCACGAGCCAATGCTTGTTGGTATTTTTCATCAGCATCATTAATGTCAACTTTTAATGCTTCCATTTTTTCTGCAAGCTCGGTTTGAGATAAGCTAAGTAAGTAATTAGTATTCATTTGATTGCCTCTATTTCACATCTTCTAAGGAAGACAGGGTATTCATTACCAGTTAAACAAGTTAATTCACCTGTATGTAAGTTTTCCATGTGTATCATTATCTGAACGCCTGTGCGTTTGATAATGTGAGTTGGTTGGCCTAGCTCGTTTGTCCAAGGTAGGTTTTTCCAGTTAGTTTGATTAGTGACCATTTTGTTTTGTTTGGTATATTTATATTATACAAATAATTGTAATACAATTAAACCCCTATTAACAAAACTGTAACAATTGTAATACGAATAAATAAGCATTAAAAAAGACCCTTACTAGCTAGATAAGGATCTTTTTGCCTAGGTCTTTCGAAGCCACAAGTTAATTATATCAAATGCTAAGAATTTGTAAATGTGGGCGGTCAGGCGGCTGGTACAAAACTCTAAAACCATTACTGAGCCTTTAATGAGAACAATACGAACCTAGTCAACCCACATAGGGTAGTGGACTTACATATATTTGAGGAATGCTAATGCTCTCTCGATTAATGCCACAAGGGTTGGAAGTTATTTAGCTTCCAACGCTTTTTTTAATTCAGCAATAAGATGATCTTTTGCTTGTAATCTTCCTTTCATACAACGAACAGTTGTTTCGTCGTAGTAGCCTTTTTCCTCGATTGCTTCTCTTGGACTTGTTGCTTCTGCTGCTTCTAGGTATTCAGCAACAGTAAAGTTTTTGCAAAGGAAGTTAATCCACTTTCTGTATGGTTTTGCTCCGTATTTGAAACGAGCTATAAACACTTGGTCGTTTAAGTTATGACCATACATTAAATACCCTCCGCTGTATGTAAATAATTCTTTGTGGAAAGAGTAAGTTGGAGTTTTGATTGTGTTTTCCATTTTGTTTAAGGAATGTTTGTTTGGTATATATATATAATACAATAAATCTTAGTAATTGTAATACAATTATTAGTATGTTTACAATACTGAAACAATTGTAATACATAAAAAAAGCCCTATTTCTAGGGCTTTTATTTTACATAGGGATTTTAATTGAACCATCATCATTTTGAAGGTGCCAACATTCTTTTATAGTTACACCTTTGATTCCACCAAATTGATGTTTTTTAAAAATTTGATAGATTTTTTCAAGTTCAGAATCTGCCATAAATTTATGGCCTTCAACAAGTTGTTGTTGAAAAAATTTTCCCTGTCTGGTTTCTCTCCAGTTTTGAAAAGTTAACATAGTATTTAAAAGTCAAGTTTCGTTTGTGTTGAAGTTACCCCCAACAATTTAATTATAATACAATTAATATTATTTGTATTACAATTAATTAGTCTTGTAACAATCTGAAACAATTGTAATATAATTATGCATTAAAAAAGGGCTAGGTCAAAACAGGAAACACCTAGCCCTTTATCTACCAAACAGGAGTACCCCTACTCCTTCTCTTTATTGTAGTACCTTTTATATGTTTTGCTAGTGTTTAAAATTCTTCCTGATACATTCTCCATATATTCAGTTTATCTACCCAATCTGAATAGCATTGTTGTGGGTCTTGATATTCTCCAACAACAGTTTTATTTGGTCTGCACCAAACAGTACGACACTCGTCTACCTGTATGCCATTTGAACTAAGCATGGAATAATAAGCACCAAGCTGTTCGTTAGTGTTATATGCGTTTGCGTTTGGACTTGACTGTGTTTTTAAATCCATTAATACTTTTTTATTTGTTCTGGTATCAATTCCATATGCGTCAAGAGTTCCACCGATACTATTTTTTAAATCCACAACCCGATATTCAACAGCAAGCGGTTTAAAAAACTCTTGAAAATACTGATGACATAAAAGCGGTACAACCCAATCATCATATTTTGGTTGTTCTGGTACTTGTTTATCAAGCAAATAACATTCAAGTGCCTTATGAACAGCAGTTCCACGAGGTGCCCAGATATTTTTGAACTGTTCAATACTTTTGCGTTTGCTTTCTGGCATATCAAATCCAGTAATAGAAGTAACTGAATTTGCCATTGTTTCGTTTGTTGGAGTCCAAATATACCTATGAGTCTCTTCATCAAACTCAATTGGCAATGGATTAAGTAATTTTGGTTTGGTAGTCATTGTTTTAGTTGTTTTTACAGGGGCGTAGATCAATTAACCATTTGCAGTTATCAATGCAAATGTGTGGTGAGCCAACTCTGGCTATCTGTATGTTAGATAAATCAGAATTGTCTGAAATTATCCAACCATTTTGCCAATCACCGTTATCAACAAGTCGTTGTACTGGTAAATTTATTGGCACCTGTTCTCTCAGGGGAGGAGAAAAAGCAGGGGTTTTAATGTTTTTATGTGTTTTATTAGTATTAAAATCATTAAAGTCATTAAAACACCCATTAATATTATCCCCCTTAGTAGGTCTAAATAAAGCGATAGGTCTACCTTTCTCATTTGTGCGAGGAGCAACACCATCTTGCATTACTAAACCTTTTCTTTCTAATGCCTTTAATGTCCGCAAAGCTTTGTTTGCAGTTAAATTTAAAGCGTTCGCAATATCAACAGTAGACATCTTTGTATTTGTTTCCCAAGCCTGTATTAATCGGTCATATACATCACCTTGTCTGCCTTGTAAATTATCTTCTAGTTCTGATATTTTTTCTGCTCGTATCGCTTCTTCTCCATCACCATGAGATATCCATTTATTATCAGTTAGTTCTGCCACTATTGTTGAACTGATACCTCTACCCATACAGCTTATTGCAATTCTTTTATCTGTTTGTGTTGATTGATCTGAAACTGGTTTTAGCCAATTCATTAAAATAGTTTGATCAAATGCAGCAGGTATAGCAGCACTTCCACTTGATGCAATTACAGCATTGCCACCATAAACAGATTTTGTTGTATGGTGCAGTATCACGCCTGTAACACCAAGGTCTGCTGTTGCATCTTGTATTCTTCTTATTGGTGCTGAAATCTCAGTTTTGTTCTCATCTAGACCCATTTGAGACGTAACCGATCTCAAAGTGTCAATCAGTAATAAAGAATTTGGTCTTTTTTTACATTCCTCTACTATTCTCTGTATTCCCTCTTCATTTAATTGAATCCCAGAACCTTGTGCCCACAAAGCAATTCTTGGGTCAATTTTTATTTTGTTATTAGTTTTTGTACATAGGGATTCGCGTAAAAATAATTTGCCCCATTGTTTGTAGCTTTGGTCATTACCAACAATAATTAAATTATTAAATCTATGTGTTAGTGGAAGTCCCAAAAACTCTTTTTTGTTATTTAAAACAGCACCAGCAATACCAATAACTAATGCAGATTTACCAACTTTTGGTAAAGCCGATATAAGATTCCAGCTTTCATACATAAGAATCTCACCCCATACCATTGAATCTTCTGTAATATCAATTTCAGTATCACCACTAACTGGTTCAGGTATCCCGAGCTTTTGACCTGATGCCTTACAAATTATTTTCCAAGCAAATGTACTGCTGATTGAAAAATGTAAGTCTCTTTGTGTCCAAAGTTTTAACAGTTCAATCTGCCTTGTAGTATCTTTCTCTAAATCTATTACTTTGATTGCGTATTGATCTATTTGATTTAATTTTTCCAAGTCCTCCTTGAGTATCGTCTCTTCGTAATTGTCGTACTCGTTCAAGTCGTTTGGTGTAGAAATCATTGTCTGCTTTGTTTGGGTTGAATTGATCTTTTTCGCTGTAAATCCCTAGTGCCTCAAGCTCAAGAAATGCTGCCATTTCTCCGCTTATTTTAGGCTGAAGTTCTTTTTCAAACTCATCAAGAGCTTTATCACTTCGTTCTTTTTGCATTTTGGTGTAGAAACCTCTTGCAGCTAGTTCCCAATTAAATTCAGCAGGGGGTAAAGAATAAGGAATTGATTGGAGCATTTTATATGCTTGTTGTTCCTTTTCAACACTTACAAGGTTATCTGTGACACCCTGTATTTCCATTGAATAATCTTCGTCAATCATTTAAAAAGCCAGATACAGTGAGTTCTTTTTCAATAACTTCCTGTACGACTGTGCTGATTGATTTTTGTTGTTGGTTAGCAAATTGGTCAAGAGCTTGTCCGACACGAGGGGTAAGTTTAGATTGAATGACACAAGTTCTAAGAACTGAGCCTTTTGGTCTGCGAGCCATATTGTTTATGGATTTTTTAAATATAATACAATTATAGCAAATGTAAACCACCCCTTAAATATATTGTTGGCCTTTGATTCCAAAGTTTTGTTTTTAACTTAATGTAGCCATTATCTTTTAAAAACCTTGTAAACTCCCGAGAGATTTCTTTTGGTGTAAGAACTTCAGAACCATGGCTATAATTATCAAAATGACCGATACTGTCAGGCTTGAAAGCATTTGCACAGACTAATATTTTTGGATTACAATATGTTAAAACGTCTGTCAGATGATTGATCGGATCAGGGAAATGTTCGAAATATTCTGAAGCGAAAACAAATTCAATATCTCTAGGCAGTTTTTTAAGATCATCTATTAGTTTGTAGTCGTATTCTTCAGAAAGTAATTTATTAAATTTCCATTGTGTTGTATCAGGTAAATTAGTTCCGTAAACAATATTTTTTGGGAATGTTTGTTTTAATGCAGCAGATGACATTCCTACACCATTACCGAGATCTACTATATTTGTATAATCTTTAACTAATTTTTTAAATCCAAATGGTGGTACATTTCGATTATTTTTAAGGTCATTTATATATTTGCGTGCATAAAAATCCCAACAGCACCATACCTCTGCCAAATAAATGTCCTCAGAATAACAATCGTAATCAGGTTTATCGGTTTTTCGCACGGAATTATACCAACGTGCTTCTAAATCAATCAGACTTTTTGCTGCTTTAATTCCTTTTTTACCACCATCTGCAAGAAAGGCATTAGTTTGTGCAGCAGTTTGTGCAATTTCGTATGCTTTTGTATCTCCCAACCCTACTTGAGTTAGGAGATAATAAAAGTATTTGATACCTACTGACCCTTTCAGTGTCAGTAGGTCAGGTTTGTTTGTCATGCAGTAACAAGCATTTGTGTTTCTAGGTATTCAAGGAACTTTTTATTCATGTAATTTCTAGAACCATCTAGTTGAGAAGCAAATGTTCTCTCGTCTGTCTGGTCAGCCGCTTTTGTTCTGTTGTGGCTGGTATATTGTGTCATTGCAGAAACAAGACCCCAAGCAGTACCATTTCTAGATTCAAGATCACCACCGATAAGTCCTTCACTAAGGATTTTTTCAACAGTTCTGGTTTTAAGCATTTCAGCTTTCTCGTCATCAAAGAATCCTCTGATAGCATTTTTTGCTGTATCCATTGTGATTGGTGTTTTAATACACTTGTCTTTGATTCTGTTATACTCCTGTGATTCCTTGATTGCTGCATCAAGTACAGGTTGTACATCACCGAATGTCATTTCTCTCAAGTGTGAGAAACAATTAAATCTTTGATGAATCTGTCTAGTCATTCCGTTTGTACAAACTAGCTCATTAAACAGAACCATTACTTTTGGAGATTTTGATTCACCATAGTAATCAGTTACAACTAACCAACTGTCGGTTTTATCTCCGACATCACTGAATTTTGTTTGATCGTTAGTTAGTTTTGATGCCATGTAAAAAGTTTTGCCAGCATCAAATGAACCAACAAGATCAAGTGTAATTTCTTTTTGACTTGCATCACAGAATTGTCTGAAGTAATCAATGAAAGTAGTTGGCTGAATACATTGGCGTCTTTTTCCAAATACACCCAATGCGTCCATGTTGTCAGATCTATGCCAGATTTGTATTTCTGGATATTCACGATCATCAATTTTATGAGGTCTGCGGTCAACATTGAAGTTGCAGCCGATTGAATTAAGAATGTCTTCGTTAGACATAAATCCATGAACCTCTGCTGCGGTTCCTCTAAACAGTTTTTGATCTGTTTTAGTTAGTTTTGAAGTAGGCATTTGTTTGTTTGGTATCAACAGATTAATTATAATACAATTAATGTAGTATTTAAACCCCCTTTTTTACACGCAGTAACAATTACTTTTCCTACATCAGGGGGTGTAGTGGCTATTTGCGTTTACGTTCTTCTGCTTGTAACTTTTTACGATCAACTTGTTTTACTTTTTTTGTATTGCTTCCGTAATTTTTCTTAGGTCCATTAGTTTCGTTATATCGAACTGCTGATCTTATCCTTGCGAGGTCAATAGCTCTTGCTCTTAATGGGTCAGAGTCATCACTTTTATCAATTATTTTTAACCATTCGATTGTCTGATTAGGAAAGTTGGTTTTAAATTGATGTAATCTTTCTATCTCACGAACAGAAAGATTGGGAAAGGTACGTTTATAAGACGAATAATCCATTACATTAAACAAGTTTGATTGTACTCTTCTGGCTTTTTAGGCAATGTCCATAAATGTTCTTTTTTACCATAATTGCCCATAACAAATTCTTTTGTTTTTTCGAGTTTGCCATTATCAGATAAGTTAGTCATTGCTCTTCTGATTGAAGTTATTGGACATTTTAAACCAGAAATGGATAGAACCATTGATGGACTCAATGGCTTTTCGTACTGGTTAAAACATTTCATTATCCGTTGCTCTTGTGTTAGAGCTTGAGCTTGCGATTTGGCAAGCTCATCTGGATTCTCATCTATTGTGTTAAAGAAAGTCATGGTGCAAACTCTGGGTATTGTTCAGTTAGTCTTTTTTCTATTGTTTTATAGTCCATATTCCATTCAACAAGACATTCGTTTTTTTCATTTTTTATTTTGTCTTTTTTAGCTTGTTCTTCTGCAATTTGTTTTCTGCAATATTTAATTTGATCTCTGTAGTCCTGAACATTTAAATCACACATATGAATTTGTTTGTCAAATTTTTCTAGTCTAACAAAATGTTCATCATCTTTTCCCATTGGTCCTTCAAGTATTCTTCTTAGGTAACTTTCATCACCATTAAAATCATCTGACCAATGTTCTGATTCCTCTCCACCAAGATTAAACATTTTGGTGTGGAATTTATCAAGTATTGCAAAGGCTTTTCGAGCCTGATTTAAATAATGACCACGTTTCATTTGTCCCCCCTGTTGTAATGAAAGTCCTCTTCTAAGAATTTGTTACCATTTTGTTTGATAAGTTGCCTTACAGCATTTTCCGCAGCTTCGATTGTTGGGAAAGTGTGTCTGGTTTCGTAATAAGCTGGTTGTCCAGCAGGGTCATAGACATCAAATCCAACACTGAATATTGAAGTCATAATTGTGTAGCCTCTGTATTTGTCAGACATTTAGTTTTCCTCCTTGTATTCTTCGTTAACTTCCCAAAGCTGTTTAATTGCAGTAGCAACAAGTACACCTTCTCCTTCCCCAAACATAAGAAGTTGGTTTAGAACATCTTTTATTGGGTTTGGTGCTGAATTGTACATTGCTGCATAATCATTAGCAATTGTTTCGACCATGTTCTTCATGTCGATTCTTTCAAGCTCTTGCTCGTAGGCTTCATGATCCTCTTGGGTCATGTAGTCTTTAGTCTGTTTTGTTTGATTAGTCATAAGACCTCTGTTTTGTTTTGACATATTAATTATAATACAATTAATATTAATTGTAAACCAATTAATTTTGATGTAACATCACAGTAACAACTTATTTATATGCGACATTTAGTTACTGGTGGTGCTGGCTTTCTTGGTTCACATTTGGTCGACTCACTAATAAAAGACAATCAAGAGGTTATTTGTCTTGATAATTTCCATACTGGTAAAAAAAGAAACGTTGCTCATCTGATTGGTCACAAGAACTTTGAACTGATTAGACATGATGTAATTGAGCCCATACTGCTAGAAGTTGACCGCATTTGGCATTTAGCTTGCCCAGCAAGTCCTGTTCAGTACCAAATAAATCCCATAAAAACCATAAAAACTAGCTTTTTTGGTACATATAATATGCTCGGATTAGCAAAAAGATCAGGTGCAAGAATACTTTTTACCAGTACATCAGAAATTTATGGCGACCCACAAATCCACCCACAGCCAGAATATTATCTTGGCAATGTTAATACTATTGGACCTCGTGCCTGTTATGACGAGGGGAAAAGAATATCAGAAACATTAATGACCGATTATAAAAGAGTTAATAATGTACAGATTCGTATTGCTCGTATATTTAATACTTATGGTCCAAGAATGTTGAAAAATGATGGCAGAGTAGTTAGTAACTTTATTACACAGGCATTGGCCAATAAACCAATTACTGTTTATGGAACAGGAACACAAACTAGGTGCTTTTGTTATGTAGACGATATGGTTGCTGGACTAAAAAAACTTATGGATTCTGATTGTTCAAAACCAATAAATTTAGGCAACCCTGTAGAAATTACAGTTAATGAGCTAGCAATGCGAATAACAAATAAAATAAATTCTGCTTTGCCTCATGTAAATTTACCATTGCCAGAAGATGACCCACAAAGAAGAAATCCAGACATAACATTGGCAAAAGAAACTTTAAATTGGTTGCCGACAGTATCACTTGATGATGGACTTGAAGAAACAATAGATTATTTCAAGTCATTTAAAAAAATTACTTGGAATAAGGAGGCTGCATATTAATGGGAGCTTCAGTATTTGAAGTTGAGCATAATGGATTATTTTATGAGTTTGAATACTGTTCAGACCATAAATGGTTGCATCATACAAAATGGCCTGATGGTGATACGAGTTATACCCTATGTGCTGGTGCTGGACATACTTTACAAACTGCAAAAGAAACAGCACAACGTCATGTTGTTGCTTGGTATAAAGACCCAAACGGATTTCATGTTGACGATAAATATGTCGACATGAATAATGAGTACATTAAAAAAATGCAAAAACGCAAGGAGGACTTAGGTACTGTGATTTCAACAGAATGTAGCTTATCAGAGCTAAAACCCTACAAAAACAATTCAAAAATTCACCCAGAACAACAAATTAAAAACATTATTGCATCAATCAAGCAATTTGGATTTACACAGCCAATTGTTTGTGATGAAGAAAAAACTATCCTCTCTGGTCATGGTAGATACGAAGCTGCAAAACAAATGCAGATTGATGAAGTGCCTATTCGAATTGTAGAAAATTTAACTGATGCACAAAAAAAAGCCTATGTCATTGCCGACAATAAAATTGCAGAACAATCTGAATGGGACGAAAATAAAGTTTTAGAAGAACTTAGTAATATATCAAACTTAGATGAGTTACATCAGGACATTGTTGATTTATTAGATTTTAATACGTTTTCTTTTTATACAGTTAGACAAATGGCAGTTGCAGATTTAAAGCCACACCCAAAAAACTACAAGTCACACCCTGCAGATCAGCTTGAACATTTGAAACAATCGATAACTGATAATGGAATATATCGAAATGTAATCGTAGCAAAGGATAATACAATACTTGCTGGACATGGTGTTGTAAAAGCTGCACAGTCTTTGGGATTATCTTCTGTACCTGTGTTGAAATTAGAGCTTGAATCAGATAGTATTGAGGCTGTTAAGTTACTAACAGCCGATAACGAAGTTTCGCATTTGGGCGAAGTAGATGATCGTGCTTTATCTAATATTCTTAAAGAGATTATGGAAAAAAGTGATCTCTTAGGTACCGGCTATGATGAAATGATGTTGCAGAACTTGTTGTATGTAACAAGACCAGCATCAGAAATAAAAACAACAGACCATGCTGCTGAATGGTTAGGTATGCCTGATTTCGAAATATCTGACCCTGTCAAAAAATTACACGTTAACTTTGAAACATATGAAGACAAAAAAGCCTTTTGCGAACAAAATGGCTTTGATTATGTAGAAAAAACAGACGAGTCTATTTGGTTTCCACAAAAAGAAAGACGAGATATAACATCTGTTGGATTTGAGGTAGAAGATGAAGAAGCCTAATTATCCTGTATATGTAATCTCAAAGGGAAGATATGATGCTTGTTTAACTGCTAACTTTCTACTAAAAGATCAGGTTGACTTTCGTATTGTTGTAGAACCACAAGAATTTGATAAATATGCCAAGCATTACGACCCGTCAATAATTATAAAAACACCTTTTCAAAATCTTGGTTTGGGATCAATACCAGTTAGAAATTTTGTATGGGAGCATAGCAAAGAACAAGGAGCAAAAAGACATTGGATTATGGATGACAATATACGCAGTATTCATAGAAAATATAAAAATACTCGTATTCGCTGTAATGCAAATGTTGGTCTTAGATGTTGCGAGGATTTTACTGATAGATATACAAACATAGCAATATCAGGATTAAATTACGTTTCGTTTGCTATAAAACGAAACCAACCTCCATTTCAGTTAAATGCTCATGTATATTCGACCCTGTTAATTGATAATTCATTAGATATAAGATGGCGTGGTAGATATAACGAGGATACTGATTTATGTTTGCAAGCATTATCTTTAGGATATTGCACTGTCAACTTTAATGCCTTTTTAATAGAAAAAATGCACACAATGACTATGAAAGGAGGTAATACAGACCAACTTTATAAAGGTGATGGTCGATTGACAATGGCAAGAAGTTTAGAAAAATTGTGGCCAAAAGTAGTGGAAACAAAAAGAAGATTTCAAAGACCGCAACACGTTGTCCATAACAATTGGCAGAAATTTGATACACAATTAATAAGAAGAAAAGATATAGATTGGGAAAAATTACAAAAAACAGATAATTATGGATTACGATTAGTTCAATTAAAACAACCAAAAAGTGGTTCACAAGAACTAAAAAAACTTTTTGAAGAATAAATGGCAAAAAGATCTACAAAAAAAGAAGTAGAGTGGCGAGTCAGAAAAGTTGCTGCTCTGAAAGCTAGAAATACTATGCGATCAGAAATTGTCGCATATGGTGTTAGAGAATGGGGGGTAAAACCTAGAGCAGTTGATAAGTATATAAGTGCTGCAAACGAAGTAATGGCAACAGATTGGGATGTGGACAGAAGACAATTTACTGCTGATGTTCTTTCTCAACTTAGTACATTGGCTCAAGATGCTAGAAGAAACAATCAGCCACATATAGCACTTGGCTGTATAAATACAATGGCAAAAGTTGCTCAGTTATTATGAGTATTATTGATCGAGAAGGCAGAGTATTAGAATCATCAACTGGTGCTGATTTATGTTGTGACGATATTATTGAAAGAATAAAAGCTGATCTTCACCCCGGCCAACTTGCTTTTGTTGATGACCAAGATACTCAAATCATTGGTCTTTCTGCTGGTTATGGTGCAGGCAAAACTAGAAGTTTATGTGCAAAAGCTGTACAGTTGGCAATAAATAATCAAGGTTTTACAGGTGCAGTTATGGAACCTACTGCACCATTAATAAGAGACATATGGCAAAACGATTTTGAAACTTTTTTAGAAAATTATGGAATCCCATATACACAAAGACAGTCTCCACTTCCCGAATATCTTTTACATCTGCCAGATGGAGATGCTCGCATATTATGTAGAAGTTTCGAGAACTGGTCTAGAATTATCGGATTAAACCTTGCTTGGGTACTTGCAGACGAGATAGATACTGTTGCTCCATCTATTGCAGACAGAGCCTTTCCAAGAATACTTGCAAGATTACGTTCTGGAAATCAAAGACAGTTTGGTGTCGCATCAACTCCTGAAGGTTTCAGATGGATGTGGAATACTTTTGGCAGTAACGAAGCACAAAAGAAAACAGATCGTAAGTTAATAAAAATGCGTACATATGATAATCCACATCTGCCACAAGACTTTATTACAAGATTAGAAGAAAATTATGAAAAAGGATTACTGCAAGCATATTTAAACGGTGAGTTCTGTAATATAACAACAGGACAAGTTTATGATCGCTTCAACCGAACTGTCCATGTCACTGATACGTTACCAGATATATCTAACGAACCACTTAGAATCGGACTTGATTTTAATATTGGAAATATGAACGCAGTTATTGGTATTGCTATTGGTGACAAATTACTCGTGGTTGATGAAATAAAAGAATCACATGACACCGACTCAATTGCTCAAGAAATTAAAAGACGCTATCCAGACCAAAAAATCTATGTCTATCCTGATGCGTCAGGAGGAAACAGAAGCACAAACGCTTCGAAAACCGACATCCAAATACTAGAAAGTTATGGATTTATGAACCAATCACCAGCAGCAAACCCACCTGTAAGAGATAGAGTTAATTCAGTACAAAGACTTCTTGAAAATGGAAAAGGTCAAGTTAGACTACAAATTCATTCAAGTGCAACTAAATTAATTGAGTGTCTTGAACTTCAAAGTTATACTGAAAAGGGTGAACCTGATAAAGATGCTGGTTACGATCACATGAATGATGCTTTAGGTTACATTACTTGGCGTCTGTTTAATCCATTACATATGGGTGCTGGTCGTAAAACAGGAATTAGGCTTTATTAAGATTATTTATTACACTAAAGAAAACATTGGAGCAAAATGTACTCAGGTTATAACTATTACAACAGAGAGACAAACTCACAAGGTAAAGAAATAAATGACCCTAATGCTATTTGGTTTCAACAAGAGCCACATTGGATGCTGATAGAAGATTTGCTTGGTGGTACATATCAAATGAGAAAAAGGCATAGAAAATATTTACCACAGGAACCAAGAGAATTAGATGAATCATATGACAACAGACTTGCTAGGTCTGTTTGTCCACCATTCTATTTGCGATTAGAAAGAATGTTGGCTGGTATGTTAACAAGAAAGCCTGTCAGATTAAATGATACAGCAGACCCAATCCGTGAACATTTATTCAATGTTGACTTGCAGGGAAATGATCTGAATGTTTGGACTTATGAGACTACAAGAAAGATGGTTAGATATGGTCATGTTGGAGTGTTAGTTGATGCTCCAACAACTGGACAAAATGGAAGACCATACTGGGTAACTTATACACCAAGAGACATTTTGGGATATAGAACTGAAATGATAGATGGTGAAGTTAAATTATCACAATTACGTCTACAAGAAAAAGTATCTGTTCCTGATGGTCTTTATGGTGAAAAGATTATTGACCAAATAAGGTTATTGACCAGAGGTGGTTTTGAAATACATCAAAAAGGAAAAAATAATTTATTTGTAAAAGTTGATGAGGGAACCACAAGTCTTTCTGAAATACCATTTTCTGTTGCGTATGCAAACAGATTAAATTTATTAGAATCTAGACCACCGATGTCTGACATTGCAGAATTAAATTTAAAAGCATATCAAATACAATCTGATTTAGATAATCAATTACATATTTCTGCTGTACCAATGCTGGCATTTTATGGATTTCCGCAAAGTTCTGAAGAGGTAACTGCTGGACCCGGAGAAGCGATAGCCTTCCCTGCTGATGGAAGAGCCGAATATATAGAGCCTGCTGGTAGAAGTTATGATGCTCAGTTTAAAAGACTTGATGTTTTGTCAAACCAGATAAATGAGTTGGGTCTTGCTGCTGTACTGGGGCAAAAGTTATCTGCAGAAACAGCAGAAGCGAAACGAATAGATAGGTCGCAAGGTGATTCGACAATGATGGTTGTAGCACAACAGATGCAGGACATGATTGACAACTGTTTACAGTTTCATGGTCAATATATTAATGCTGAAGCTGGTAGTTGTTTTGTAAACAGAGACTTCTTATCACAGAGACTAGAACCACAAGAGATACAGGCATTACTACAGCTTTATACCTCTGGTTCAATTACACAGGAAACATTACTGAAACAGTTACATGAGGGAGAGGTATTAGGAGATGAATTTGATGTTGAAGAAGAAATTGAATCTACGCAAAATGGTGGATTAGTCGAAATGGCACAACCAAAAGAAGTAGAACCAGAGCCAGAAGAAGAACAAGATGCAGCATAATCAATGTCAATTCCAGAAAGTTTTTACAGACAATCTATTG
>VTLG01015254.1_pt1 | contig 14118 bp, 18 predicted proteins | sample 4694571 | NCBI WGS metagenome assembly VTLG01 (sample SAMN12604809, study PRJNA352737) | marine metagenome | biome: ENVO:00000447; feature: ENVO:00000209|ENVO:00000569|ENVO:01000036; material: ENVO:00002151; isolation source: viral sequences binned using virsorter ...
ATCAGCCACAATCTCGCACAGAATCTGCAACTCTTCCTTCATGGACGCATGAACACGAGCCTGAACCGCGCTGATTACCTTCATCTCGCGCTCAAGGAGCGCTAGGGTTGTACCCACTGGCGCTTCACCGTTAATATCCGCTGCTTTTACGTCACCAGCAGAGGCAAATCGGCGACCATCTTCCACAATCTCCTGTAACATCTGGTGAAGTACAGCAGATGGCTCTTTGTACGGTAAAAATGCAATGTTATCGCGGATAACACCGCCCGGAACGTCCACATCTCGGAATTCTCCCGGCATAATCGGGGAATCATCGCCTTTAATCCGCAATCCTCGCGCTTTTAAGCCGCCCGGAAGGTTAGCCAGCGTACCAGCGTCAACTAATTGACGTAATAACGAGGTAGCAGACTTGGTTAGGCCGCCAATCATGTGAACTAGACCGAATCCGTAGAATCCTAGACCCGGCAAATACTGATAATGGACAAAATGTTGACGCTTGAGCTTTAATTCATCCCCTTCTTTCCAGTTTCTGCGAATCGAAAGGATAATATTGGATGACTTGTCAACAGTAATGACGTAAGGCAGCCCAATATTCGTGGGTTCGCCGTTATCAAGGTCTTCAAACCCCGGCAAATCCACGTTAACCATCATCTCAAGTAACGTATGTCTATGATCTGCCTCATAATTTGGGTGATCGCCAGTCAATTTATTGTATTCAGCGCTTACTTCGCTGATATCTGGCTCTGGATCAGGTAACTGTACGTTGGCATAGAACCCACTTTGCTGCATTTTCAGCACATCGTTGGATTCCATCTTCATGACATGGGTAGCTCGCTCGGCTGTTTCCAGATCAGCGGCTCCATAGCTCACCACAAAGTCCTCAGCAGGGACAAACATGCTGCAAGCACGACCCAGATTGGGGTCGAAATAAACTTTTCTAAAAGCTGAACCTGCTATGGGTAGAGAAAATAAGAGTTTTTCTGTCTCAGTGCGGTATTCAGGCATCTTAACCGTCATCATGTAGTTAAGGTAATCCTGAACACGTTGGGCTTGTTTAACTTTTTCGTCTGTCAGTGCGCCAACGATAGACGTTTTCGCTGGGCCACTGGCAGGGAATATCTCCATAATGGTTTGAGACTGGAACCTGACAACGGCTTCACTCAGCAGCGGATGAAATACGCCACAGGCTCCGTCCCAAGGAGTCGTCCTATCTTCAAACCTCATGCCTAACAAGTCAAGACCTTTTATGTAAGAGGTCTCCCAGTCCTTACGACTGTTCTTGTCAGCGTTATAAAGATTCACAAGCTCACTACCGAGCCTGTCTAACTCGCCCTGCTCCATGAAATCAACGAGATTGGCATTATGGTCTGTAGGAATCTGCTCCTCAAAGTCCATACTGATTTCCATATCATCAGTGGAGATAGTCACCTCATCAGGGTTAACTATCTCTACTTCAATCTCATCAGCAGTCGGCAGAGCGCCGTTAGTGTATAAAGCTTTTTCAATAGCCACTAAGTGTTTTCCCTAAACTTCGTACCCTTGATTGCTGCACCTCGACCACGAGCCTGAACTGTTTTAGTTTTAGGTTCGCCCATATTCAGCTTCACACCAGTGGTCGCATAGGTTCTGCCACCAGTAGCCAGCTTCTTGCGGCCCTTGTCCATCGTGCCTACCGCTGCATACTTTCGGCGACCCATAGATTTCTCCATGCCTTCGCTTTCTTTTCTGCGGCTTGCCATTGTCTGACCACCTTTCTTCTTCTTAATCATCTTGCCTGTCAACACGTTCTCACCCATTGCCATGCGCTTATGCTGATTAATCTTGTCAGACAGTCCTGTCTTTTTCTTCGCTACTTTCTTGGCTGCCTTCTTCGGAGCCGCTTTTTTAGCGGCTGGCTTTTTCTTAGCTGTAGTCTTGCGGTTTCGCATTCCTAAAGACTCATCAAGCCTGTCATCGTAGCCTTGCTTCTTCTTAGCCTTACCGCCAGTCTTCATGCCCAGCCCTACTGCCTTGCGGCGTAGTCTGCCCATTTCATCACGAGCATCACGCTCTCTGGCTGAAACTCTTCTGATCTCATCTTTCTTGTCTCTGCGCTCGGTTGCGTCTTTGGGCCTTCTGGCTCTGACACGGCGCAACTCATCGGCTGCATCGTCCTGTCTGCCAATTACTCTAGCCTCTTCATCGCGTAGATTTCTACGCATTCCTCCGCCACCACGCATAGCTTTCATTTTTTTGACAGGGCCAGCTTTCTTAGCCATACCACCACCACGCATTACTCTTCGTTTAACTGGGCCTGCCTTCTTTGATCCGCGCATTGTAGTCTCCTGTAATATTCTTTACGGATTTTATACATTTCAGATACATCGTAGGTTTCAAAGTATCTGTCATAGTAACCGCGACTAACCAGCTTGTTAGACGCTTCCTCTAGTTTCGATAATCGTTGCACGAATATGAGGGCATATTCGGTCTCGGTTGTTCCCTCAAAGGTTCCGTCATCAATCAGCTCGTTAGCGTCCTGATAAGGATGGAATCCCATTACCCATAAGTCTTTGTCTTTAAAGACATTTTCAGAGATACACTTGTTGATCCTGTCCAGATAGTTATGGAAAGCATCTTCGTGTTCAATAAAATAAGTATCGACTACAATAACCAAGTCCTTGTTATCGTTAAAGTTTTTAAGTGTATCAAACACTAACTTATACGAATTCTCTTCCTTGAAAACAATCTCTACCTTATCTTCCTGCCATGCGGCCTGTGCGTAGGGACACGGTGGTAGATTGTTAAAGTCAGGATTCGGTACTTCTAAAGCATGACGAGACCAGTCCCGTATTTCCTTTTTAATATCTTCCACTAATAATAATCTGCCTTGCGTGGCATATGCTGTTCTTCCTCTTCATCTGATGACAGACTGAGAAAGCCGCCCTGCCTGAATCTGAGTAGTGCCTGAGTGGATGAGTCTACTAGGTCATCATGTTCCCCTGCGGGGAAGGCAGCAAATTCGCCCACTACGTCTTCGGCAAATCGGGTTTCAGGACACCACACCACTCCTGATGCGAACAAGTCAGCAACAGCGTTAACCCGCGCTATCTTGTCGTTACCCCTTGTTGGGGTGTATTCGGCAACAGGTATTCCCATTGCTCTTAGCTCAAAGATCAACGGCGTTCCCGCTGCCTTGGCTTCCACAATAAAAGCATCTGGCTTTGTCTCTATGTACATTTCGTAAGCTACCTTCTTCAGCTCAGGAAATTCCAGACGTTCTTTGTAGGCATCTAAAAGAATAATATTGGGTCGGGTTCGACCTTGGTCATCAGGCGCATAGAATACGCCCCATGTCGTACAGGCTGAGTAATCAGCCCTTTCGGTTTTAAGAAATGCCGTATCCCAAGACTGAATGACAAAGTCACACGGTGGCGGGTAATCCTCTTCCCAGATTTGCCACCACTCCTTCTTAACCAGCGCTCCCTCTTCTGCGGTAGGTTTTTGCTGATACTGCGAATTCCATTTGCTGGACGGCAATTCATTTCTGAGCGCATCCAGCTCCTTCAGGCTCCAGAACTCAGGCCACAAAGGATTGCCTGACGGCATAATGGCTGGAAACTCAATGACTTCCCACTCATCAACTCCCTCACGCTGAGTCGATGATTTTATAATCTTTCCGGTCAGATCACGCATGTGCCAGCGTGTCATGACGATAACTATTGCGCCTCCGGGCTGAAGACGTTGGCGAGGGCCGGATGTGTACCATTCATAAGTTTTGTCGAACACAGAGGGGTCAATGCTCTGTCCTTCTTGCTCACTATGAGGGTCATCAATAATGAGCAGGTCAGCGCCCTTACCTGTTACAGCACCACCAACACCGATAGCGAAATACTCACCACCCTTGTTGGTACTCCATCGCCCAGCCGCTTTGGAGTCGGCCCTCAAAGCCAACTGGGGGAAAACCTTTTTGAAATCAGTATCATCGACCAAGTTACGCACTTTCCTGCCAAAGCCAACGGATAGCTCCGCTGTGTGCGCCGTCTGGATTATCTTCTTTTCAGGGTACTGCCCCAGAAACCATGCTGGGAGCAAATACGATGCAAACTCACTCTTGGTGTGTCGAGGCGGCATATTCACTATTAACCGCTTCAGCTCACCCTTGGCGATACGCTCAAACGCATCCGCCATAATCTTGTGATGCCGCCCCTCAATAAATGCAGGCCACATGTACTTCACGAAATCGATATAACTCTCTCGCGCCTTCTCTCTCTTCTTCGCTTCCTCCAGAGAAGTCAGCAAGTCCAGTATCTCTTTCTGCTGGTCTGGCGGTAACTGGTCTACAGTGGAAAGCAGAGAAGGATCAATTTTCACGCAGAGTATTCCCGATTAGTTTTACTTCTGTCGTAATATTACGTTACGTCATCTCCCTGCTGTTAATACCTAATCCCATCAAGGGATTCTCGTTAACTCACATTCGTAATATTTCGTAGACGTAACTATGAGAAGTATAGCAGAGTGTACCTCTTGACGAAGACATGTCAAGTGTTACAGAAGACGTTTTAATAAAAAGTCACGTTGTAGTTAAAGTCGTAGCTACGCAATAGTTATAGTTATAGTTACTTTCCAAAAATTTGCAAAAAATTTTTCGCCGATATTTCGATGGCACTTTCCTGTAAAAAAAAGGGTGAGACAAGTTACGAGTGACATGTGAAAAATGATGAATGTTGAAAAGTGAAGAATCGTTTGTGTGGAATGCTATGTATATATACGGGGTGGCAAATCTATGTCGGGGGGGTGGCTATCATGGGATCACGCGATCTCGAAAAATGTGACATCTGACACCACTGAGGCATTACGATATAATGTGTGACACGTGACGTAATGTGACATGCGATACCTTCGAGACAATGTGTGACACTCGACACCTACACGCTAATGTGTGACATCGGATACTTCATCATCGACATCCTCGTCTGTGACAAGTGCCAGTTGTGACAATTTACGTTTGAGGTCAGTAGCAATATCGTCACTTGATCTTTCGGTTACGTCTTCTATTCGAGTCGTATACATTCCACTCGTCTTAGCTAAGATCGAAAGTGATTGAACCTGTGTTGGTTCTAGATCGATCATTCCAGTTATGTGATCTCTTAGAGTACGAGTCACTAATTCTTGAGAGGAAACCTGACGAGCCATATTAAGATCACTCTTACGCTTGATAATCGAGTCAACCGTACTCTTAACGTAATCCAACTTCATTAACTTGGAAGCGCTATTTCTCACAGTCTGAGAACTACCCTTACTATCGTATGCTTCACGATAGGCATCAGCCTGAGTTTTACCACTCGCGACCAGCTCGCAGAAGCGCCGCTGTTTACCAGTCAATTTATCAGTCATTGCTTCACTCCCGAATTAAATACGTATCCCGTAAAGATTCAGCGATTATATCGGCCTATTATCGACAAGTCACCAGTAACACCCTCTCAGACTCTCTCAGCCAGCCGTCAGCGGATTTTATTGTTACCCTTTACATTGATACTAATTAACAGAGAACGTGCGAAATTGAATTTAGAAGCTGTTAGATGTGATTCGAGAGATATATCAAATTAATTAAAATAAATGATTAAAGACGGTTGTACATGTGACGATAATTGTTGTTATACTTAACACATCAGCAGCAGGGAGGCACTGAGCCAAACGAGAATCATTCTCAACACCGCTCAGAGCAGATTCACGACAGAGCAGGGTGCTCGCCAGCCACTAGGTCAACTGGCAGTGAATCAAAGGCACATCAAATGCTGATACGCCTATCTGACGGGCAAATGTTCAGAGGTTCGGACGCTGTAAAAGTAGCGCACTGAGTAAGTCTACTTTCTAACATGCCAGCCAGTCGTGAGACTCGCATACATTGTTAGTTGGAAACCCGAAAAGGTTTAACCAGCCTGTGACAGTAAAGTTATGTTGAAGCTGCAATGGATTGCATCCTGAGCGTGATCGAGTGAAAAGAGAAGTGATTGCGTGAGAGCCTGCCATAACCCATGAGTCACCAAATGAGCGATTCAATAAAAGAATCCATATCGAAGGTACTTTGTGAACACATAAGCCGAGTGCCTTCTATTATGGTTTTTTCACTCACTATAAAAAAGGTAATCACTATGAGCTATCAAGGCACGTTAAAAGATCGCTACGAAATCTATGTTGCTAACGAAAAGAAATTCAATCCGAAAGGATATATCAAAACTTTTGAGCAATGGCTTACTTCATAAGCCAGCCCAAAATAATTCATTAACCATAAATTAATACACTATAAATAAAGGTAATCATCATGAGAAAAATAGAGAAGCAAATGATCCAAGCAATTTTAGACCGTACTAACTGGAAGGGTGCAAATACTGAAGTGAAGCACTCCGTAAATTCTGGAATTAACTACGCTGATATTTATTTACATAGTCATCATATCGCGACAGTTACACCAGATACTTTTAGGTATGCACCATTCGGAAAAGCTAATGAGAAAACTTTTATGGAATGGCCGACCGCGACTACCAGAAGCCGACTCAGAGCGCTGGGAGTTAATGCCAGCATAAGAGAAGGCCATGCTTGTATAGATGGAATTATGATCGTCTGAGAAGTCATATCGAAAGCATTCTAACGAGTGCTTTCTATTATGATTTTTATTAACCATAAACTGATACACCACTATGAAAAAAGGTAACCAACATGAAACCAATTCTATACTTATTGGCTGGCGCGGCTGGCAGCGGTAAAAGCTACGTTCGCAAAAATATCTTAAACCTGACATGTCAGACAATAGACGCTGACGAATTCAAGAAGCTTCATCCAGATTACGATCCTAAAAATCCGAGCATCGTACATGAGTGGTCGAGCATTCAGGCAGCGAGAGCATTCAACAAAGCGCTTGCGACTGGTGACACTTTTATTTATGACGGCACTGGAACTAAGACAGAAAAATATTTGACGATGATTGAGGCGGCCCATGCCGCTGGTTTTGAAGTTTCATTGACCTACGTCAAAGTAAAACTAGCAACATCACTCAAAAGAAACTCAGAGAGAGAGCGCACTGTTCCTGACTTGTTAGTCAGAGAGCAACACGATGCGCTGAGATACTCAATCCCTACTCTCTCAAACTCAGTCGATAACTTCCAAATAATCGAGAATGACTAATGAATATTAACTACGTAGAAACCGAGCATTTCCAGCAGAGAGTCAGAGAGAGGCAGTTACTCTCTCGGCTTGAGCTGATCAAGAAGGCAGTGACTCGACCAGAGAAGCGAATCAATCAGGCTCACAAGAACCAGCCTAATACATGGGTTCATCAGGTCGAGGATATTAATGTTGTGATTCACAAGCAAAAGCATTCTGAATTTCAATCAACACACACTATTTTAACAGTCTATCAATAAAGGTGACATATGACCCCATCAACTCCACTAATACTTAGAAATCATATTTATCATAAATCAGGTCGAGCTAAGACAGTTTGCGTAACTGCCTGCCTAACGGCGCTGGGCGTTCCTTTCGATTCGTATCACTATACTGGAGGCCCAAAGGACAGTCGCAGAGAGAGCATACTCCGAAAGAATGGTTACTGTGTACGCTCTCGCATGTCAGCGCTAGGCAAACAAAAGACAGTAGGCAATGCTCGAAAGGTAATTCGTAAGCTTGCTGATCCTGCTGATACTTATTATCTGCTAGTAGTCAAGACAGGCAAACGTGACTCACATGCACTATTGCTTGATCGTCAAGGTCTGACTGTAGTCGATACTGCACCTGTCAAAGTAGATAGGCGCAGAATCATTTCCATTAAAGCTTGTTTTAAACCTAATCACTAAAGGTAATCACTATGAAAAAAGGTAACTTAACTGAAGCAATACAAACGCAGTCGGTATCTGATGCGGTCAAGATGGCAGCGAATAACTTCCTCTTGATCGCTGTTAAAGTCTCGTTTTGGGATGGTGTTGGAAAGTTCAGCGATGCTGCTGAAAAAGCAGCTCAAGAGGCTGGCGCTGAGGCGAGCGGGACTCGCATGTATAAAGACCTTTTACTTGAAGGCTTAGACGAGCTTAAAGAGGTCAAGGAAAATTACAGGCGCTTGCGTACCTATCTGGACTTAAACAGCATACCCTATGCTAAGTCGGCTGAGGGTAAAGGACAGCGGCGCGGAAAAAAGATGGTGAACGTACTGAGCTATCCCGATGTCGCTGCTGGTCTCGCTGATCTCAAGGATATAGCAGAATGGTCTCTGACTAGGTTTCTTGAGAACTATGAAGGGTATCGAGCAGACGCATTAAATAATAATTTTGGTGCGTGGCGAGCTGAGGCTGAGCGCTTATTCCCAACAGCTCAAGAGGTCGCAAATAAATTCACTATTGAGATTGCTGATCCTGAGCCGCTGCCAGTGTTCAGCGATGGTCAAATAGGTAGCTGGAACCTGCCTGCTGAGATGTTAGGAAAAATTGTTGAGCAGTCTAATGCGGCGATTGCCCAGCAGTTAGAGGACGCTAAGCAGTATTCGATTGACGCATCTCTGAAAGTTTGCGAGACAGCGCTCAAGCAGCTCACTGAAGGCAAGCGCTTCCATGAAACACTGATACCTAACGTCAAACGTGAGGCTATCAAACTGCGAGAGATGGCTGACGGATACGATCAAGATGTGCGTATTCAAGAGATTGCTGACGATATGCTCGAAGGTATTGCTAACGTCAGCGACAAGGAAGAATGGAAAAATAACGAGACTAAGAAAATCGAGGCGGCTAAGTCTGCTGAGAACGTGGTCAAAAATCTCAAGCGAATGAAGCAAGCAGCTCCTGTTGCTGTTGCTCCTGATACATCAGGGGTAATACTTCCAGAGCTGACCGCTGATCTCGTCTAATTCATATCACTATAAACTAAAGGCTAAAATCATTATGAATATAATCACTACTCACAAAGAACTAATCGAACATCATCTCCCGATTGTTATGGGAACCTATCCATCGATGGCAGTCGGCCTAGTTGGTTCGCCCGGCACTGGTAAGACCTACCTGATGACTAATCAGGTGAAGCAGTTATGGGCCGCTGAGAACGGCGTTCAGCCTGAAGAGGTCGGCTTATTAAACTATCGCTGTGCTGATCGTGAAGCGGCTGAGTTTGCTGGTCTCATGATGCCTAGCAAGAATGCTAACGGCGAGCTTGAGACTGTCGCAATCAAGCCTGATTTGATTCGCAAGCTTGAAGAGTTACGCGCTCAAGGTTTCAAGTACATCGTGCTGCTGCTTGACGAATTACTTCAGGCATTGCCTGATGTTCAAAAGACTCTCTCATCCGTTCTTGACAGGTCAGAGAATACGCTCGGCGGTCATGACTGCGGTCAAGGTCTGTTTGTTTGTTTCACAGGCAATAAGCAGTCTGACAAATCTGGAGCGAGGCCAGCGCTGGGTCACTTGCGTAACCGAGTCGTTCAGTTTGAGCTTGAAGGTTACACTGTTGAAGCTGTCGAAGCTTGGGAGAGAGATTTCGCAATAAAGCATGGAATACTTCCCACGGTAATAGGGTGCGCTAAAGACCACGTTAACGATGGTTTTTTCGCTAACTCAGTGCCATTGGATGGTCAGTACAATACCTTTCGAGGATTGACTAACGTCAATGCGTTACTGATGACCTACCTTGAGAAGTCTGAGACTACCAAGCTATCAACGCCGATTGTGAAGCTTATTGCAGCGGTCATTGGCGAAAAGGCAGCGGAAATTATCGAGGACTATTTCGATTGTGAGGGAGAGATTCCTACCGCTGACGAGATTCGCAATGATCCAGAGACTGCGATGGTTCCCGATCAAACTGGTTACCAGCATCTCGCTGGTGGGCTGGCGCTTCAAATCGCTAACGATGAGAAGTCAGCCGATGCTGCTATTGCCTACATCATGCGACTGCGTCCTGATCTTCAGGTTCAGTTAGGTGTCAGGTTAATCGGCAAGTCTCGAAAGCTGGGCAACATACTCATCAGCACGAAAGCGAGCGAATTCATTCGCAATCATGCTGATCTCATTCAACTTGCTAAGGATATAGAGGTATAAAATTATGCAAGCCATACGACAATTTCAAAATGACTCGCCAGAGATGAGCGAGTCAAAGCAGTTTGCAGCGGCGATGATTATTCTCTCAGCCAAGGCTCGCATCTATTGGCGCTTGGTAGTCATGAGCGAGGTCATCTGGACTCGTGGAGTGCCTACCGCTGGGACTGATGGCATTTACATTTACATCAATCCAGACTTCTTCAATGATCTCGCAAGCGACTCTCAGCGAGCTTTCCTGTTAGGTCATGAGGTCGGTCACATGATCTTGAAACACCCTCAGCGCGGTAAAGCTTTTCGCAGGCGAGGTTACTTTCGAGTAGTCGAAGGTGTCAAGATTCCTTTCAGTCATCGACTGTATAACTGCGCTGGTGACTACGTCATCAATGCTGACTTGATTGCACACGGACTTGAGCCAATCGAATCAGGTTTGTTTGATGATCGATTCGGACGCAATCACTTGGTCGATGAGGTTTATGTTGAGCTTTACGAAGAGCAACAAACCGAGGACGAAGAGGAAGATCAAGAGGGACAGGACGGCGATACTGCTGACGAGTCAGGAGATTCAGGTCAAGGCGGGCAGTCTGGTTCCGGCGATAGTTCAGAGGATGATGACTCTGAAGATGATGAAGATGGCGATGGCAGCTCCAACAATGGCAGCGGCAGCGATGACTGCGAGGATGATGAGCAGTCTGGCGATGGCAGCGAGGGAACGGAGCATGACGGTCATGATGTACATCTTGAGCCTAAGTATGAAGGTACTGAGGAAGAGATTGAAGCCGCTGAGAAGGAAGACGAGCGAGCCATCGACAAAGCGACTGAAGACGGTGCTGAGCAGCAGCGGCAAGCAATCAAGGACGGCGATCACAAGGATGTCGGTTTTGGTGACGCTGTTGGTGAGAGGCTCAAGGCTTCAGAAAATCGTATGTCAGCGCCAGTTACTTGGCGTGATGAGATTCCTGACTTGCTGCAAAGATCAGGCAAGGGTAGCGAGACTTCATTCGCTAAGATACACAGACGGCGATTCAATCTTTACGGTGTTGTTTCGCCAGTCACTAAAGGCGCTCTGCATCAAATCGGTTTTATTGTAGACATCTCTGGCAGTGTAGACAGAAACGCACTGAGAGAATGTATGCACGTTCTCGCTGATGCGATTGACGAGCTTCAGCCTAGCGGTGGCGCGGTCGTAGTTTTCTGCTCTGACTATGTTGCTGAGGGCGATGTGTTTGAGGTGTTCTCTGGTGCTGAGTTGCTTGATCTTGAGATACCTTGCGGCGGCGGTACTTACATGGGCGCTGGTATCGAATGGCTTGAAGAGAACGGCTACGATCCTGATGTTACTCTGGTCTTCACTGATGCGGAGATGTATGAATCGGACATGCGACAAGTCGTGGACAGCGGAGCAGTTATTGTTCTTGATGGTCAGCCCAGCTCTTATGCGAGATGGGTACTCGAAGCTGCCAATGCGAGAGTCATCACTGTTGATGACAACTCAATAGCAGCATAACAATCACGAGAGCCGCCTTTCGGGGCGGCAAGGAGTTTAATATGAGAGACAAATTATATCGGATTGCTCAGCGACAGAGAGCAATAAATAAAGCGAAGAAGGTTCTAAAGATACAAGGGATTGAAGAAAAGTTTGCGCCATACTGGGCTGATAACCTTTGCAAGTGCAGTTGTCACCTTTGCCAGCCAGAGGGCATCAAGTCACAGTATCAAGCAATCTTAAATGAACCTTTATCGCAAGGAGTTTAATATGCTACCTAAAGAAATTTTTAATCTAAGTGATCGCAAAGAAGTCATCACTCTTGATTCAACCAAATATAACGCTGGTGTAGACCTTGAAACGCTTACGAAACGCGATCTTATATTATTGATAAAAGACGAACGCCGACACTTTAATGCAGTGTACAAAATTTTGAGCGCTGCTATATACGAACCTCAAAAAGTATGCAAGCTAATGGATACTACAGGCTGGCCGAAGGAGAACGATGATGAGTGAATTTGATATTGATCTACCCAACTGCTGGGGTGAGACAAAATCGTTGAGGGTTATTGCTGACATATCAAGAGCAGAGCCTGACGTTGGTGACTTTGGCAACGGCGATATCTCTGTTACTGTGCAAGAAGTCTATTGTAACGAGGAGGGTTTCGATCCTAACGAAAATATTTATTCTATCGTTGAGGGTAGAATTGACGATATAGCTCATTTGATCTATCAAAGATTTGAATAACCATAAACTACTGCGCGACTATGAAAAAGGAGAATGATATGAATGATGATACTGCAAGAATATCTCTGGACGAGGTTGAGGTTCGACTATTATATCGAGCTATGTACGCCGTTCAATTTATTGGAAAAGAAGAGGAGCAAACTTCTATTGGAAAAAAACTAATAAAAGCCTACTCACAGCTAACTGATGGCCGATATCTTAGGGCTGATGTCGGCTTGGCTTGGAAAGTCGAGGGGGAGGATGCTCATGAACAAGCATGACAATCAGGCTTACACTGAGGCGCTTAACACGCATGACCCTCACAACCAGTATTCTTGGGCTGATGACAGTCTGCCTTGGTGGGTAACACCTCTCAAGATTATTGGTTTTGTGGCTGGCGGTGTAGGGATGTTCGCTGTCTTTGCACTGTTCGCTATAGTGATGTTGCAGCTAGGCTAACTACTATCATAGGCTGGCTAAGGCCAGCCTACGGAGTCCCTATGAAACTTATTGAATGCTTTGATCCAGTAACCTTTGAGTTTTTAAACGAGAAAGGCTACTTAAAAATAAACGATGAAACTAACGAGTGCTACCTGTCACTCAATTTATTTTATGGCTTGAGGTTCCTTTGTTATTGCTGGCAATGATGAAATGCCCACCAGAGAACTTCACGAAATATTGTCGAATCAACAAAGCCAAGTCAGCGATTTACTTAGACGAAGATGTCGATGTCGGTGTGTTCTATGAGGCTCTCATGGAATGGCCATCGAGCGATCACATCAAACGACTGGAAGAAGTCTACAATGATTGTGCGGATGAGCTAGTCGAGTATTTCGATCAGCACACAGTTGAGAATGGCAGCTTGTTTGAATCAATCCATGTCAAGCCAAAATACTGCGGCGAAGAAAGCGACATCTTACAACTAAAAACGAATGATCGCGGCAGCTCTATCCATTGAAGCTTAATCGATTATCACTGACAACGAGCAATGTTTTCTTGAGCAGATCAAGATTACTAGCTCTCAACATGTCAGAGGCAACAGCTTTAATCAAAACCTCCGCCCCTGTAGTTCCGCACTTCTTTTTCACCAATCGCAAAGTTCTACGCAGTGGCATCATACCATTGTAGTGGTTCTTATGATTCCCACCACCCAGCGGCATTCCATCGAAGTTCACAGCTTTGATGTGGATGCCAGCTTTCAAACACTGCTCAGCAACATATTCCCCTGCAAGATGTTCCCTCACCTCAATCAATTCCAAATCCAATAGCGTATCAAGCAAGGTCTGATTTTTAATTCTCGCGACTGGCACGAGACCACCATCAAGAATAATTTTTCTGTCCATTAGAAATCCACATCAATTTCTGTCCAATGTTTCGGGTTCACGAAATCCTGTTGCTCGGATTGCCACTCGCTATATCTTCCTGTTGACTTGTCATAAGCAAGAGGCACTGCGCCCTGCTTGCCGATCCATTTGAATCGAGATTTCCAACAATGAATTTCGGTATCATCTCCAACGCGATGGACTGTCACCCCTAAGTCAGCCTTAGCAAACCAAGCCGCACTCCCTGAGATAGACATGCCAGTCGGTATTGGCATTGAGCCGTCTTCTCTCGGATACATTTTCGCAGGGTGCGCGATGAACCAAACGTGTACACCGTGAGCCTTGGCGAAAGCGGTGACCTTGGTGAGCATACTGCTGATGCTTTGCGACTCATCCGACTGCGTATTCTTTTCGATGTAGTTGTAGGGATCGATAACCAAGCCGCGAATACCCAACCGCATCACTGCCTGTTTCGCCCTGTCGATAATCGAATCGATGGTGCTAACTGCCCCATCTCTTGAGTCAAGAAACACAAAA
>VTLG01015936.1_pt1 | contig 14118 bp, 19 predicted proteins | sample 4694571 | NCBI WGS metagenome assembly VTLG01 (sample SAMN12604809, study PRJNA352737) | marine metagenome | biome: ENVO:00000447; feature: ENVO:00000209|ENVO:00000569|ENVO:01000036; material: ENVO:00002151; isolation source: viral sequences binned using virsorter ...
CTCTTAACGCTAATGATTCAAATAGCGCATTTTTCTCAATGTGCGTTGATTCAGAAAGTGGAGATTCACCAACTGTTTTAAGTCCAAGAACTGTTGCGGCTGCCAGAGCAAAATTTGGTGAGCAAGGTGACAAGTTGACTGCTGTTGCAATACATAGCAACACTTATTACGACTTGGTTGAGCGTAAGTTGATTGATTACGTTTCTACTGCTGATGCCCGTGGTACAACCACAACTCAGTCAGGCGGATCAATGGCTAATGCTTATGGTGGTGACGACAAAGTTCCTACCTTCTGCGGCTTGAATGTATTGGTTTCAGATGATGTAACCAAAACAGGCTCAGGTGCAACTCAAGAGTATGCAGCGTACTTCTTCCAGCCTGGTGCTGTAGGTAGTGGCGAAATGCAAGCGTTAGACATTGAGCAAGATAGAGACATCTTGGCCAAGTCTGATGCGATCAGTTACGACGCTCATTATTGCTATCACCCAGTTGGTAGTAAATGGGCGGTGACTACGACGAATCCGACTGTTGCTCAGCTCCAAACTGTTGCAAACTGGTCGAAGGTCTATGAAAACAAGAACCTCGGTATAGCTCGCGCTACCGTAGTTTCTAACTACGACTAGGGGTATTTAACAAATGACATCCGTATTTGAAGCCGTAGGTGGCAAGGCCATTGGTTACGTCTCAGGTGGAGCCGTAACGCAAGCTACGAACAAGGGAACAGGCGTAACGCTTAACACAACAAGCGGTCAGATCACAATGAACAACGCTGCTTTAGCTGATGCGGCTGAAGTAACTTTCACTGTGACTAATGACAAGGTTGCTGCTACTGATGTAATCGTGGTCAATCACGGTTCAGGAGGTACAGCAGGTGCATATTGGTTATGTGTTTCAACTGTTGCCGCAGGTTCATTCAAGATTTCAGTTGGAAACCTTTCTGGAGGTTCTCTAAGTGAAGCGATTGTATTGAACTATGCAGTTCTAAAAGGTGCAGCAAGCTAATGGGCTTGTTCGCTTTTAGGCGACTGAGGGAAAGGGAGGCCGCTTTGGCGGCCCCTGCTCCTTTGGCAGAAAAACCTAAGCCAAAGACAAAACGTAAACCAAAGCCTAAGACTCATGGCGATCTCGATAGTGGCAACGGTGGGGTCAGCAGACGCAAATAGCTACATCACCTTGACGCAAGCAAATGAATACATTGATGGTTTCGTTCAAGACGAAGATATTTTGGCGTGGGATGATTCAAGCAAAACAAGCACAGATCAAAAAAATAGAGCTTTATATACGGCAGCTCAACGAATTGACCGTGAAAGATTTTTAGGTGCAAGAGTTAATGACACTCAAGCAATGCAATGGCCGAGGTCAGGGGTAAGAAAGCCTGATACTTATATCAATACTTATGCAACTGGGTTTCCATTCCGAATCGTTGAGGACTTTTTTACTGATACTGAAATCCCAGAGCAATTAAAAAAAGCGCAAGCTGTTTTAGCTTGTTATTTAAACAACAATAAGGAAGCCTTAAATCTTACAGGTTTGGAAGCTTATCAACGTGTAGGGGTCGGAGGCATAGCCGTTGAGCCTTATCGTTTTGGCCCTGTTTGGTTTAATAATATCCCGCCTATTGTCGAACGCTATTTCTTAGGGCTTAGAATAAGTGGACCAAGTAACATAGCAGTAAAACGCAGCTAACCATGATTTACCCAGCAGCAACAATCATCACAGATCAAAACGCTCATACAGGTCGTTTTGGAAAAGTTCATGCTTTGGCAGATGCTTCTTGCACTTTTGTTTCTAGTGATCTTACAGAAAACGGATCTTCAACAATTAATGGGATCACGATGAAGGCAGGGTCAGAAATTGAAGGGATTGTGATTACAAGCATCACATTGGCAAGCGGCCAAGTTGTTGCGTATCGTTTGTAATGTCATTTGCTGATGCCATTCAAAAGGCAATTCAAAAAGTAAACGAAATCCCAGGAATCGGGGTCGATGTTACTTATCAACGTGTTTCGACAGGTTCATATAATGCAGCCACAGGAAAGGTTAAAGATTCTTCTACAGATACAACGGTTAAAGGTGTCTTCACAGACGTTAACAATCGGGAGGTAAGTGATTTAGTTCAAGCTGATGATCGTAAATGTATGATTGCGGCGAATAGCTTAAGTAATGTTCCGACTACTGTTGATCGAATTGCTTATGGCGGTGTTACTTATCAAATCATTAGTGTTAAGACTGTTTCTCAAGCGGGGATAGACTTGAGCTATGAATTGTTTTTAAGAGCATGACGGAACGATGGGAGATTGAAGAAATACCAGAAAAAGTTGAGGGGCTTTTGGCTGCGTTGCTTCAGAGTGCTGTTTTAGAATCTGACGCTCGTTTAAAAGTTGGAACACCTGTTGATACTGGAAGGCTTAGAGCCTCATGGCAAATTTCAAAAGGCGAGGGCAATCCATCAAATCCTATTGATGCAGGTGAAAGCAAAACTTATTCAGACACTTCCCCTGCCCGAATGATTGCAGATGCTTCAACTAATGCAGTAAGGATTGTTAGAACAGGGCCGAAAGCAAACTATGACGTAACTAAAAAACATTCATTAGATACGGTCTATACCATTACAAATAATATGGAATATGCGGAGCCTATTTGTTATGGAACAGCTCGACCAGCTTCATGGGTCGCATCAGGAACAACAGGCAGTTCACAAAACCCACCACCTTGGGTTGAAGGAATAGCAAAAGGGATGCAAAAGTATATAGATTACAACTGGGAAAAATTTGTAAAGGAAACAAATTAATGGCTGCTACTAACTTAAATACTGTTCGCTCTACGATTGAAAGCCGTTTAAAAGATGAGCTTGAGACAGGAACACCACCTGTAACAGTTGTTTTCAATAATGTTCCTGCTATTCCGACCCCTAACAAAAGCTGGTGCCAATGCTCAATGAGCTTTAGTAGTAGCAGCTATATCACTCAAGGAGGGACATCAGGTTCAAGTAATGCTTTAACGGGTTTAATGTCCGTCAATATCTTTACTCCTAGAGGACAAGGGGCAGGCGATAACTATGTGATAGGTAAGCGTATTAGGGATCTATATAATAGGATTAATATTTCAGGTGTTTACTTCGATCCGCCTATTGGGCCTGAAGTTATGTCGTCTCCATCTCCTGAAGGTTACTTTCAGACGCAGGTGCGAGTAACATTTGAAGTAATTGAGGAACTTTAAGCAATGGCTCTTACTGAAGAACAACTTGATGCGGTTGAAGCTGTGAAGGGAAAACGTAACCCAGCTTTATGGGATCCGCGTTGTCAGCAATATTTAGAGAACAAATCAAAAAAACCTGAAGTAAAGTCCGATAAGGGCTAAACTTTACACATCATTCCTTTTTAATTAAATGGCTCTTTATAGAGGAGAAGAGGGTTCTGTTAAATTCAAGAACTCCGCTGGAACAGTTGAAGCAGTATCTCAAACAACTTCATGGAGTCTTGACATCTCCAAAGATGTTCTTGACATAACAGCTCACGGAGATACTTCCAGAGCTTATGTTGGATCTTTGATTTCGGGAACTGGCTCTGTTGAATTTAACTATTCAGCCGCATCAGGTAATGAAACAAAAAACCTACTTGATGAGGCTTTAGTTACTGAAGATGCTGGTGATGCTCAGTTTGAGCTTTACATTGATACTTCTGGATCTAAGAAGTGGAGTTTCTCAGGAATTATTACTGGAATGAGTACATCAACAGCAGTCGGCGACTTAACAAAAGTTACTGCCAACTTCCAGACCTGTGGCGCAATTACTAGCGCAGCGTAGAATTTAAGAACCTGACCTGAATTTTTTATGTCTGCGAATAAAAATCGCACCGTTGATTTGCTCTGCGGTGCTTTTGACTTGAATGATCGTCGTAAGTTTGAACTAACAAACGAGAAAGGGGATCACGTTGTTGATCTTTACTTTAAAGCGATTACCCGTGCTGATCGTGTCTTGTCGATGAAGTCGGCGGGTGATGATGCTTTAAAAGCAAGCACTCAACTTCTTTGCATCAAAGCAGAATTAGAAGATGGAACAAAAGCTTTTTCTCCAGGAGATGCAATTAAATTGCAAAGAGAATTGCCTGAGAAAGTTTTAAATGAGCTTGAATTATTCTTAAACGGATTAGAAGAAGGAGCTGAGATTGGCGAAATAAAAAAGCTTTAGAAGAAGACGAATGGTTTTTCTTTGAGTTCTTCTTGGCGACAGAGTTAGGAATGACTGTTGGAAGGTTGCGAAATGAAATAACTGAGGCTGAGTTAATAGCTTTTGCGGCTTATTACGAATTAAAATCTGACTATGAGAAGCGATCAGGCTAGAATCTTTGCATGGCTGAATCAATAGTAAAATTTAGGGTTGATCCAGGTGATGCACTTAGGAAGATCCGTGAATTAAGTAATGCAACAGGACGTTTAGCAAAGCAAAATTTATTAGCCAAAAAAAGTTTCGGCGGTCTTCAAGGTGTATTAACAAAACTAGCTTTAGTTGAGACAGGACGGCGCATGACCAACATGGCCGCATCTTTCAAGCAAACGCAAATCAGACTAAGGCTATTAACAAAGGAATATGGTGAAAACTCAGCAGCACAAGATCTAGCATCAAGGGCAGCAAAGACTTTTGGATTAAGTCAAGCGGAAGCGTTAGGCGGTATTACAGATATTTATGGACGTTTAAGGCCGATAGGCGTGACGTTAAAAGAGATTGAAACGACTTATATGGGTTTCAATGTTGCAACGAAACTTGCAGGAGTTAACGCACAGCAAGCTTCTGGGGCGTTCTTGCAGTTATCACAGGCATTAGGTTCTGGCCGCTTGCAAGGTGATGAATATAGGTCGATTGCGGAGCAACTACCGATCTTGACTCAGGCGATTGCAAAGGAAATGGGCAAGCCCGTTGGTCAAATTAAGAAGCTTGCTTCAGAAGGAAAAGTGACAAGTGAAGTTGTTATCAATGCGTTAAGGAAGATCGAACAAGACGGCGGAGCGAGTATTGCAAAGCTAATGGAGGAGTCACCTGAGCAGCAATTTAAAAATTTACAAAACGCAATTAGTGATTTAAGCGTTGAACTGGGTGAGTACTTGGTTCCTGCAACAGTGGCGGTTACACAGGCTTTGACCGCGTTAGTACGAGGGGTGCAAGATTTACCTGATCCAGTCAAAGCTACGGCTGTTGCCTTTGCTGCTGTAACGACTGCGGTGGGGATTGGTGTCCCTGCTCTTTGGAAATTGTTTAATATTTATCGAGCTTTCAGAATCTTCTTATTACGCAAGTTCATCCCTGCTCTTGGATTAACAAAAGCAGCAATGGGGCCGATTGCTTTAGGTCTGGGGTTGCTAACTGTAGCCATCGCGGCTGCTGGTAATCAATTTGTCCAGAATAAAAGAGATGCCGAAGAGTTTAATGAGGCTTTGAAAGGGACAAGTGTGGCCGCTATAAATGCTCAAATTGATCTTAAGAATTTAAGAATAGATAAGTTAGAAGCCCAAATGGCAAATGCTGTTGGTAAAGCAAAAAGAGGAAATGTAAGGCTAGGGAAAGAAGTCAGAGAAGCACGGGAGGAAATAGAGCAGTTAAATCAACGCTTGCTTGAGATTCCAGGAGAACTAGCGGCTGAAAAAATAATAAAAGCAAGCGAAGCGATGGGTGCGTTGAGAGATATAACCGCACAAACATCGGCTCAGTTCCAAGAGTCATTTGCCAAGAAGATGCAGCAATATGGCAAGACTGTTAATGATTTCGGTGGTCAAGTCGGCGACATAGTGGTGAAATCTTTCCGTGGGATGGAAGACGCTCTTGTGCAGTTTGTTCAAACGGGAAAAATGAATTTCCGTGAGTTTGCAAATAGCATTATTGCTGATATGACTCGTATTGCTATTAGGCAAGCGATTATTGCGCCGTTAATGAGAGGATTCAGTTCCTTCTTAGGCAATACGTTTGGGCCAGCGAAACCAATACCAGGCAAATTAACAGAATGGAACACCGACATGGCTATTGGTGCGGATCCTATTCCATTCAAAGCTAGAGGAGGCCCAGTTAAAGGCGGTTCACCTTATATAGTTGGGGAGCGAGGCCCAGAATTATTTACTCCTAGATCAAGTGGCAACATCACTCCGAATCATCAGCTAGGCGGTTCAACCGTTATTAATGTTTCAGTCGATGCGTCTGGTAGTGCTGTAGAGGGAGATGGTAATCAAGCGGCACAGTTAGGGAATATGTTAGGTCAAGCTATTCAAGCGGCCTTGATTGAAGAGAAAAGACCTGGAGGTTTATTAGCTACCTAATGGCAGATTTTCCATCAATCACTCCGAGTTACGGGACAAGAAAAAGCAGCAGTCCCCAAACATTAGCTGTTCAATACGGCGATGGTTACTCGACCCGTTTAGTATTTGGACTTAATCAAGATCTAAAAGAATATAGTTTGCGTTGGGATAATTTAAGCGAAGCGAACGCAAATTCAATCGAGACATTTTTAGAGGCTCGAAAGGGACAAGAAAGTTTTAACTTTACTCCACCTGAAGAATCTTCTGCTAGGAAATGTATTTGCATTAAATGGACTCGCGAAATGCGTTACACAAATAGAGCGTCTATTAGGGCAACATTTCAAGAAGTAGCGGAGCCGTAAAACATGGCAGTTTCAGCATGGGCCGCCAGTACATCTTTTAGTGTTGGTGATATAAGACGCGCTACCTCCGATCAGGTAACAGGTCTGTTTTTTAAAGTTACAACGGCTGGAACTTCGGCCAGTTCTGAGCCTGATTGGCCGACTAATATTGGTTCAACAGTTACAGATAACAATGTTGTCTGGACTGCAATTAGTAGCGTCTATGAAGAACTTTCAAAATTAGCACCAAGCGCAATTATTGAGTTATTTGAGGTAAGGTTGTCTAATGATTTACATGGTTCAAATGATATTTATAGATTTCATAATGGATGCAATGCAAATGTTAACGGGAATATTGTTTGGGATGGGAATCAATACACTCGGCAAGCTGTAGAGGCTTCAGGTTTTGACTATTCTTCAACAGGTCAATTACCTCGACCGACTTTAACTATTTCAAATTTAGATAATACAATCACGGCTCTTTTAGTTGTTGTCAATGCAACGACCCCAGGTTGCGATCTTGCAGGGGCCGAAGTTAGGAGGATTAGAACACTTAAGAAGTACTTAGACGGTGAAACGGCGGCTGATCCAAATGCTCAATGGCCTGTTGAAATTTGGGAAGTTGATCGCAAATCTTCTGAAAATAGAAATGTTGTTGAATTTGAATTGGCAAGCAAATTAGACAGACCAGGAGATAAGATTCCAAGAAGACAATTAATTGGTAATATTTGCCAGTGGGCCTATAGGTCAAGCGAGTGTGGCTATACGGGTTCAGATTATTGGGATGTCAATGATAATCAAATAACTTCTCTTGCAGATGACCGCTGTGGAAAAAGGGTTGGCTCTTGCAAGCTAAGATTTGGTGATAATAACCCGCTTCCTTTCGGGTCGTTTCCTTCAGCAGGAAGACAAACTTGAAATTAACAGAATCTATAAAAGAAAAAGCGTTGGCTCATGCTAAAGAAGATTTTCCTCGCGAAGCTGTTGGGTTAGTGCATGTCGTAAAGGGAAAAAATAGATATTTTAAATGTCATAACTTATCTACAACACCTGACGAACATTTTATATTAGACCCAAAAGACTATCTAGACGCATCAAAGAAAGGAGAGATCATAGCAGTTATTCATAGTCATCCTAAGACTAATCCAGCACCTAGCAAGGCCGACATGGTTGCTTGCGAATCTTCTGGGCTTCCTTGGTTTATTGTTAATCCAAATACTGAGACTTGGGGATCATATAAACCTAATGGCTTTGAGCTTCCTTATGTGGGAAGAGAATTTTCACATGGGATTGTCGATTGTTATTCATTAGTTAGGGATTTTTATAACAGAGAATTTGGCATCCAATTAAACGATTACAATAGAAGGGATCAATGGTGGGCAAATGGTGAAAATATGTATTTAGATAATTTCGCAAAAGAAGGTTTTAAGGAAATCGAGTTAGAGGACATTGGTTATGGAGATCTATTCTTAATGCAATTAGAAAGCCCCGTGCCTAATCACGCTGGTATTTATTTAGGTGATGGTGTTGTCTTGCATCACGTTCAAGGAAGATTATCTTCTAGGGATGTGTATGGCGGCTATTATCAAAAGGTCACGGCTACAGTTTTAAAACATGAAAGTCGTTAAAGTTTACGGAGCTTTAAAAAAGCAATTAGGTGGTCAAGGAACCTTTGAACTTGATGTAAACACGCCTGCGGAAGCGATAAAAGCTTTAACTGCTAATTTTAAAGGATTAGCCGAATGGATGACACGAAGCCAGCAGCATGGCGTTGCTTATAAAGTTCAATTAGGAACAGAAGTTATTGGGGAAGAGCAAATTGATTCATTGTTGTACCCGTGGAGCGAAAAGGAGGTTTTTTCTATTACTCCCGTAATTATGGGTGCAGGCAGAGGGATGGGGCAGTTCTTGTTAGGAGCTGCGTTGATTGGTCTTTCGTTTGTTGCTCTTCCAATGTTAGGCGGTGCTTTCGCTGGCGGTTCTTTAGCTGGACTAGGTACAACGGCGGGAATTTATGGCACAGCGTGGGGTTCAAAGGCTTTAGGTGCTATTGGTTTATCTTTGATGTTAGGTGGAGTCTCTCAAATGTTGTCGCCGCCACCTCCTGATTTGAATATGAAACAAGCAAACGTATTACAAAACTATAGTTTTAGTGGCGTGACTAATACTTCGCAGGTGGGAACAGCCGTTCCTATTTGTTATGGTCGTCTGTTTGTTGGCAGTTCTGTAATCAGTTCTGGCTTAGATGTTGATCAGGAGGTTTAAATGACTGAAATTAGAGGAGCTGGAGGAGGAGGAGGCAAAAACGGCGGGAACAGGACTCCTACTGAGGCAGATGACTCCCTTCAGTCAACCCAGATGGCAAAGGTGTTGGATCTTCTTAGTGAAGGTCCGATAGAGGGATTAGATGACGGTTATAAATCAATTTTTCTTGATGGAACACCCGTCCAAGACTCTTCAGGTAATGATAATTTTGAAGGTTATACGATTGTCACGAAAAACGGAACGCAAGATCAAACGTATATTGCTGATTTAGCTGGTAATGAGTCGGAAGTTCCTGTAAATACTCAGATTACAAATTCAACCTCTGTCACCCGTCAAATTCCTTCTTCAGAAAATACAACAGACAGAGTTAGGGTTACAGTTAAAATTCCAGTGCTTAGAAGCGTAGAAGATGATGGAGATATTGTTGGAAATTCTGTCCAAATTAGAATTGATGTTCAATATAACGGTGGTGGATATAACACCGTAAAAACAGACACGATTTCAGGTAAGTCAAGTAATACATATTTAAGAGATTATATTTTTCCTTTAACAGGTGCTTTTCCTGTTGATGTAAGGCTTGTTCGTGTTAGTGCAGATGATTCAAGTGTGAAGGAAAGTTCAGAAACTCATTGGCAAAGTTACACTAAAATTATTGATGAAAAATTCAGATATCCAAACTCTGCTATCTCGTTTTTAAGGTTTGATAGTCGTTCTTTTTCTAATATCCCCTCTAGAAAATACTTAATCCGTGGTATCAAGGTCAAGCTGCCTTCAAACGCAAAAGTCGATATATCCACAACGCAAAGGAGAGCCGTTTCTGATGGCAGTTTGGAAACAATTACAAATGGCAATATTGGGCGGGTTACTTATAGCGGAATTTGGAATGGTAGTTTTAGCGCGGCTACTTGGTGTGCAGATCCAGCCTGGTGCTTATGGAATCTTTTAACAGAAGGCAGATATGGGGTAGGTCTTGCAGAAAGTTCTTTGGATAAATGGGATTTTTACACCATTAGTCAATACACCAATGGCCTTGTTTCTGACATGAAAGGAGGGCAAGAGCCAAGGATGCTTTGCAACCTTTTAATTAATTCAAGAGATGAAGTTTATAACGTGATTCAGCAAATGACTTCGCTTTTTAGAGGGATTAGCTATTACGGGGCGGGGTCTGTCGTAATGGTGCAAGATGCTCCCGTTGATTCTTCTTACCTGATAGGCAATTCTAATGTTATTAATGGTTTGTTTGAATATTCAGGCAGCTCAAAGAAAGCCCGTCACACTTGTTGCTCTGTTGCTTGGCAGGATTATGGCGCATTGGGCGAAGTTCAATTTGAATATGTTGAGGATGCTGATGCAGTAGCTAAATACGGAATACAAGAAAAACAGTTAAAGGCTCTTGGTTGTTATTCGCAAGGGCAAGCGCACCGAATGGGACGGTGGTTGTTAAAAAGTGAACAGTTATTGACTCAGACTTGTACTTTTTCTGTAGGAATTGATTCTGGTTTAGTTCTTAGACCAGGCATGATCATAGATATTGCAGATGCATTAAGAGCAGGAGAAAGAAGATCAGGCCGTATTAGCTCGGCAACAACAAGCGCGGTTGTTGCAGATAGTTCTGAAAATTTATCAAATATCAATCTAGGCTTAAGCCCAACATTGTCGGTAATAATGCCAACAGGATTAATAGAAACAAAGACAATTAATAGCATAAGTGGAACTACAATTAATATTGACGGAAATTTTTCACAAGCTCCTACAAGTCCTAACCTTTGGTTAATACAGACATCAGATATTCAATCACAACAATATCGAATAATTTCAATTTCAGAAAACAATGAAAAGACAGCTTTTTCTGTAACATCTCTTCAATATAATGAAAGTATTTATAATGCCGTAGACGCAGGTGAGGACATTGTTCTTAGGGATATTAGTAACTTAACTCTTGCTCCTAATCCGATAACAAATGCAAGAGGAGAACAATTTTTGTATTCAGATGGTCAGGGTGTCTTTGTTGGGTTTGATTTTGATTTTCAACATGATAAAAAGAATGTTTCTGAATACAGAATTAGTTACAAAATAGACAATGATAACTGGCAACTAATAACAACTTCAACGCCAGCAGCAACGATTAGAAGAGTAAGACAAGGAACAATTTATATTCAAGTGCAGGCTTACAACACTCTTGGAAAAGGAAGTCAAATTGTAACCTTTGAAAAATTATTAGAAGGTAAATCCGCCCCTCCCGATGATCCAACAGGTTTTTCAATGGTCCCGACTAATGGACTTGCTCGCCTTAGTTGGACTCAATCAACTGATCTTGACGTAACAGTTGGTGGTTTAGTGCGGCTTAGACATTCGCCAAACTTATCGAACGTAACTTGGGCTACTGCAACGAGTATTCATAGCGATTTAACAGGTACAGCAAAAGAAGCATATTGCACGTTAAAAAGCGGAACTTATTTAATAAAATTCGTGGACGCTACAGGTAATGAAAGTGTTGGATATGCAGGCGTTGAATTTACAATGCCTGACCTTGACGACATGAAGTTGCTAACGCTTCAACAAGAGGATGGTGGATTTGCAGGAACCAAAACAAATTTAACTGTCGATAGTGGTGAGTTATTAATGGCAGCCGACGGGGGTAGTTCGGGAGGAAATGCAACATTAAATACGTCTGGGACTTATTTATTTCAAAACAATCCGATTGATTTAGGTGATGTTTATTCAATAAGATTAGATACAACACTAAGAGCAAGATCGTTTTTCCCTTACGCCGATAATGTAGATACTTGGGCAGACTGGGATGCTATTACAAGCGTAGATGGAACAGCCCCATCTAACTGTGACGTTAAATTATATTTAAGGACAACACAAGAAGCAAGCCCCTCCAATAGTGACTGGACAAGTTGGCGAGTTTATAACAATGCACAAATTAGTTGTAGAAAATATGAATTAAAGGCTGAGTTTTCTACAGGTGGAAATCTAGAACAAATAGCAGTCGATCAGTTACGAGTCCAGCCAATGATGGCTGTACGAACAGAAACAGGATCAGGTACTACCTCGAACAGTGGTGATTTAACCGCTACTTTCGCTAATAAATTTGCAGCTACTCCAGCAATAGGCATTACGTTTAGTGCTACTACCACGGGCGATTATTATACGATTGCTTCTTCAAGTGCGACTACTTTTGCGATCTCCATCTACAATGCAAGCAACGCCCGACAAGCAAGAGCATTTACTTGGACGGCAACAGGACATGGAAAGGTTAACTAATGGCACAAGTTTCAGTTGGTAATTATCCAATCCCTAACTCTACAGGGGCAAATGTAAGGGCCGATATAAATGAAAACTTAGACGATCTTTATTCCACAAGTTCAGGATCAACACCACCTGCTGCGGCTGGATCTGCAACAGGGCAACTTTGGATTGATACAAGCACAACTCCTGACACGCTTAAAGTTAAAACAGGCTCAGGAACAACATCGGCAAACTATACAACGCTTGGAAATATTGAAACTAATTTTGGTCTTGCTGCTTTAGCAAGCCCTACTTTTACAGGAAATATTGGAGTCCCAGCAGGATCAAGTTCTAGCTTGCCAATTAGAAATGCAGCAGATACAGATACAGGAATTTATTTTGGAGCTACAAACGAATTAGATATACTTGCAGGCAACACAGATGTCCATACTTTTACTTCTACGGCTAGTGAGCCAAAGTTGCCATTACGAGGGACTAACGGCTCAAATTCGGCCCCATCATTCAGCTTTTCTGCTGATACGGATTTAGGATTATACAGATCGGCAGCAGATACTTTATCGGTTACGACAGGAGGGACAGAAAGAGCGTCTTTTGATAGTTCTGGTTTAAATATTAAAGGTCAACTCGATTTACGCTTGCATGACTCAGACAGTTCTAATTATGCGGCAATACAAGCTCCGAGCACTGTCTCGTCAAACTATACATTGACTCTTCCGACTACCGATGGAAATGCAGACGAGGTTTTAAAAACTGACGGATCGGGAAATTTAAGTTGGACTACCAGCGTCACTTCTGCTACTTCAGCAACAACAGCAACAACGGCGACTAATGCGGGAGTTGTCAGAACGTCATCAGGAGTAAACGAAAGTACTGCTGCACAAATCTTTGGGGGGCGTTGTAAAGCTTGGGTTAATATTGAGGGTGACGCAAGCACCCCTTCTATTAGGGATGATTTCGGTGTTGATACTTTGACTGATATTTCATCAGCAGTAATCCAGATAAATTTTTCAACCAATTTTGCTAATAATGACTATTGTTTCACTGCAGGATGTAAAGCAAGTGCGGGATCAGGCGGTGGAGGCAGAGTAATTTGCGGTTTTGATGAGCCTGCCGTTGGTTCTTTTAAATTTCAAATGAGGAATTTAAGCAATTCGGATGAACACGTTAATTATGCTTGTTTAGCTTTCTTTGGTGATTAAGTGAAAAATCTTATATTATAGAAAGAACCATTTTTGGGAAAGCAAGACGTTATGGGCTTTAGTATCGACATGGCAAAAGCCAGAAACATCCACAGAGGAAAAATAAGGGCAGCTAGAGAGCCTAAACTTTTGGAGCTTGATGTTGAATTTCAAAAGGCACAAGAAACAAGTGCCGACACTTCAGCCATTGTTGCTAAAAAGCAGGCATTAAGAGATGCTCCAGCAGATTCAGGGATTGAATCGGCTTCTGATACAGATGCTTTAAAAGCTCAATGGAATACAGCTATTCTAGGGACAAGCCCTTATAGTTAGATCATGGCTATTGCACCTGGAACTTATGACATGACGATCCAACGAAGATCGGATCATAGTGTTTCTGTGACGTTGAAGGATTCAAGCAATGCTGCTGTAAACATTTCAGGCTATACACTAGCCTCGCAAATCTGGGACTCAGGACGTACAACTAAAGCCGCAGATGCAACTGTTTCTGTTACTAATGCTTCTGGAGGTGCTTTCACTTGGAGCGTTACCGATACACAAACAACTACTTTTACGGCTGATGAATATAAGTATGATGTGTTATTAACTAACCCTTCAGGGCTGAAGGAATACTGGTTAGAGGGTACTATTTATATGGACGAAGGATACACTGCATGACTACAGTAAATATCACAACCAATAAGAACACAGTAACTATTGACGAGGACAATAGTTCAGTCATTACGGTTGCAACTCAAGGCCCGCAAGCTCCCAATCAAGTTAATGTTGATAGTGCTG
>VTLG01010013.1_pt1 | contig 14114 bp, 15 predicted proteins | sample 4694571 | NCBI WGS metagenome assembly VTLG01 (sample SAMN12604809, study PRJNA352737) | marine metagenome | biome: ENVO:00000447; feature: ENVO:00000209|ENVO:00000569|ENVO:01000036; material: ENVO:00002151; isolation source: viral sequences binned using virsorter ...
TTCTATATCTTATATTCTCACCAGCCTTCACTGCCATATTTGGAATCCAATCTTTAAACAATGCAGATGTCTTAGGAGTAAGAGGATTATTTGCTCTACTCAATGCTTGTTCAGTTAATGATTCAATATCTAATGACTTACTCAATATACCTTTCATCAACCCACCAATTTTATTAGAGATACCACTATATTGTTTAAGAGTATCTTGATTAATAACCTGTTTCATATCAGCAAACATTGCTCTCTTCGTTGCTGGCATAGATGAAATAGTTTTTGACAACTCAGCATTTAATTTCTTATTAGTGAACTCATTCATCTTATTAAAGATGGTTTTCATATACTTAGCATTAACAGTAGCAGCTTCTTCCATTATCCCTGCCATATCCATTGGTGGACGAGTCACTGCATCAGAATAACTACTAATAGATTGTAGTGCATCATTTAGTTTATTAGATAGATTATCAATATTGATCTGCATTCCTTTAATTGCAGAATCAACCATGTCCTCTGGTTTAGATAGAGGAATCTTCTCTTTAAATTTCTTTTCTAATTTTACATCTCCTGCTGTAACTATATGAATTGCTTCACCTTCAATCTCTGGACGACCAACTGCCTCACTATTGGGAGAGTTTGCCGCAGCAACTCTACTTGTTAATCCATCAATTAATTTATTCTTTGAAAAACTTGTAGCAAACTCTTCTATCTCTGCTGCACCGAACCCACTCTTAATCCATTGATCCTTTAAACCTTCTACTTCCGCAGCAGCACTTTGAAGATCTTGAAGCATCGCAGGGGTGCGAATACCTTGAGGAAAACCATACTTATCTAATGCCATTATCCTAAACCTCTCTCATATGCCAACATCGATTCTATCTCCCCTCTTTCTTGGGCATTTGTTATCTGAGATATATTATCACCTGCTTTCAAATCTGAAAGAGTTTTAGATCCCAACTTATTCAAGATACCACTCTCTTGTGCTGCTTGTTTTGTTTTAGGTTTACTGATTGACAAATTATCTCCTGCTGTTATCTTAGTTGCCTCATCTTTATCTTTTTGTTCTGCATATCCACTAATACCTTTACCTGCTTTACCTCCTGTTAACTCAGTCTTTCCTTGGAGTTCAGTCTGTGCATTGTTACCAAGTATACCCATAATAATAGGAACCTCCTCTTGGTTCCCATCTAAGAAGAATCCAAAGACAAAATTACCAGGACGGATGGCAGGAGTAGCAAACGTACCACCCTGACCACCACCATCAGTGACACCATACATCACCGTAGCAAATTTAAGTTTCTCAGAAGGAAGAATATCATTAGACATAGGATGCAGTCCTAAAATCCTTACCTTGTATCGGTAACCCCATCCAGGAATTTGTTCTGCCTCCTCAAACTTATAAGGAAGAATGTTATCTCTCCAAGTCGAATCATCGCAAATTTGACCTATCCACCATTGGAAAGATCCTCCTAGAAATCCTAAGTTAGCAAGTCCTCCTTCTAACATATGCTAATCGTCGTATACCTTACATTCATCTGCATCAGGATGATTGTCACAATAGATTTCTAAATGCTGATCCTCATGACGAGTATGCCAATCATTAATTTTGGCATCATTCGCATCTACTTTATCATCCTTATGATACTCATCATAATAAGCATGAGAAGATTCTAAGTCTTCCTTAGTATACTCGTGCATACCATGATTAGTATGCTCTTTACCATCTTTAGGATCGATGTAAACCTCGTGATCTAAATCGTGTTTGATTTCCTTAGTCATGTGCATAGTCCCATACGTTTGTATTTATTTGATGTTAGACAAGAAATTATCTTCCATTGCCATATCAGCATTTCTATTGGTGTGGTTACCCTTACGTCCAGTAGAATCTCTAATTAAACTCATCTTAGTGTAAGTTTCCTTAGGTGAAATGTAATGGGCTAAATCAGCAATGATGTAGACACCACCATCTTTTCTATCAATGTCATCATTAGAAGTTGTCTCTGCTTTAAGAGTAGGTCCATCTATAAAGATGGCATCTCCTGCGTGTAGTGAGAAATCTCCCCCTACGGTGACAGTTACTGTTGATGAGAATAATTGATTATATCTCATTATAGACTGATTGAAGATATTTTTCAAGTCAAAGTTCTCTTCCTTTGACTTATCCAATTGCTCCTCAGTAGTTCCACCAGATTGAGATCCTGTATCTAAAACTGACCAACTAATTCTAGATGGTACATAATAATCTTTATTATACAAAGGTAACTCTTCTCCTGCAAGAGTTAAAGAACTTTGACTTCCTTTACTTTCACCTCCTTTCTCACTAGATAATTCTTCTTCATTAAAATCTGGATTATAAAGATCAAAGGATCTCAGTTGCGTAGAGTATGCACCCATCATCATCTTACCTTGAACATTATTGGCACTGTCTCTTGAATATTCAAGTGCTTTCAAATCATATCCAGCAGGAATGTTTCCATTGTCAGGTGTTTCATTATAAACGATAGATTTTTTCTTCTTCTGTCCTAAAAGTGTATCCAGAGATTTAAAATGATATCCATCAGCAGTCTCCCAGAAAAGAAATCCTGCACTGTTACCTGATTTATCATTACCCTGAGGGACTGCCCTAGTAGATAAGTTATTAATACAATAAAAAGGTTTTCTTGTATTACCTATAAAATTATAATTCTTTGCACCAGTTTCTTCTATATCAATCGCCTTATCAGTATTCAAATTTTCTTTCACAAGTTTATCAATATGCTCAGATATTTTTCCTTCATAACATTTTACCACTCTATTATCTAATTTTTCATTCTCCAAATATTCCTCAGAAGTAAATTGTAATTGCACTGCTGACTTAGTAGTCTTATCATCAAAGGGAGTTGGTTTGTTTACAATCAAAGGATTATTGTTCTCTGGACTAAATTCCAAACTGTTACCTCTATTATCAGTAACCTTTATACTTGCTATCTCTCCACCAACAATAGGTAACTTCTCCAATGCTGTTCCAGTATTTTTACAATTGGATCCTGTCTTTGCATTATTGGCAGTATTACCTGAATCAGAATATGTATAGGTTGCTTTAATAGTATTAGATAAAAGACTCTCATAATACATGAGACGAATCATTCCACCTGTTAAGTTCACACTCTCACCAGGATTTTTAGCAGATGTTATAAGTATCTTTTCAACATCACAGGGTTCAGTAGGTTTTCTTGCTGGTTGTTTTCTTTCATCTCTTTTCTTTTTCTGCTCTTCTCTTCTTTGATTACCATTTTTTCTTCCTTTGATTACATTATTTGTACTATACTTCTCAGGATTTGCAGCTCTATTTTCAGCAGCACGTTCCTGCTGCTTCTTTAATTCTTTTTGTCTAAGTTTTGCTCGGTTTGACATACTTGATTCCTCCTACTTATATTTAACGCTTTGCCAAAACATCATAAGAATTATTCGATTCACTACTAGAACCAGATAATATTAATCCTTCTGACATTTTCGTAACCTCTGCATTGGTTCCACTACTAGTTTCTTCTCCACCAGATGATCCTTTTTGAGATATTATGTAGGTTGTAGTTCCTCCCCCTGCTTCATCATAAGATGGGTAAGTTTCCAGACCTTCTGATGATACATTGTTATTAATTATCGAAAGAACTTCATCAGCTTTCTTATTTGTTACCTCATCTGTTTCAGTAAATCCCATCTCCTGTGATGCCTTTTTTCCTGCGGCATCTCCATAAAGACTTCCCCAAGAACCTTTATCATCACCGATCACTCCAAGAAAATCAAACATATTAAGAGATTTACGGAACTGTTCCCTAATTCTAGTATCATATTTTTCCAAATTAGTTCTTTGCTTCTCCTTACCCTCTTTACTTAAGAAAGGGAAACGAATTAACTCAGCAATCATCCTAAAAGGTGCTCCAACAATATCAAATATACCACCTATTCCACTAAATATACGATTGATGAATCCCATTATACCAGCAGATATTCCCCACCAATATTTCATAGGATTGAAGAATCTCTTCTTAGCAGCTTTTTGTTTCCAATCTTCTTCTATATTATATCCTTTTTTACCAAGAGCGAATATACCTTCACCAAGTCCAACAGCAATAGATCCTGCTGCTGCCACAGCACCTGCTGCTACTCCTGCACTCACACCTCCTGCTGTTGCTGCTGTACTAGTAGTTGCTGCTGTAGTAGCACCAGTTGTAGTCGCTGCTGCTGTGGTAGCAGCAGTCGTAGTGCCACCCGCAACAGTAGAGGCAACCACACTCTTCCCCAATATACTTGCTGCTACTTTCTTTCCAAACATCTTAATTAATAATCTAGGAACTGCTCTTGCCAATCCTCTTTTAAAAATACTCATAAAACCCTTACCCCACTCAATCAAATTACTACCAAACTCATTACTAAATGCTATCATTGCCAGAGTGAGACCTATGGTAAGATTCATTACCTTATTCAATACACCACTAATCCCATCAAATACTTTTAATCCTTTTTCACCAAACAAATTACCCACATTATTTCTCAATCCATCATACATGTTATAACTAAAATCAATAAAACTCACCAAAGCATTAAAAAGTTTTCCACCCCAGTCTACGATAAACTTTCCAACTGCTGCTATTGTTTGAGCAATACTCGTTAACAACGGAATATTATCCAGTAAAGAAATAGCAAGTTTACCTAACAATAAGGTAACAAAAAAGTTTATGATGTTTCCAAATATACTTTTTGCCTTTGTGGGTACAAGTCTGCCAAGTCCAAACTTACTATTATTCTTTTTAGTAGCACTCTCTAATTCTTTTTCCTGTTTCTTTGTTCCTTTCTTACTTTCTTTCTTTCTTCTTTCCTTCTCCCTTATCTTATCTAATGCAAAAGATCCTCTGAGTAATGTATCAACATCAACCAGTGTGGTTTTAACTCTGAAAGCAGTCCCTACTAAGTCCTCTGTTCCTGTGGGGGAAGTTGCCTTACTAATACCTGTCGCATCTATGGGATTTATAGTAGGTACTAATGGAGTGATAGGTTCAACAGTTGTTGCTTTTACATCAATCGTTTGTTCAGATGCAGGGACATCAGGTGCATCCTTTCCACCTTTTCTTTTGAAGATATTTTTTGCCATCTTCGCACCACTTGCTGCCTTACCAGCACCCATTAATCCTTTTGCTAGGAGTCCTAATGCCATATCAGAACAATACTATTTGTAAGGTGACCATTTTGAGAGGATCCCTTATCGGAGCCACATCAAAAGAAGGTATCTCATTACCCCCACTTGCTGGTGCAGTCTTTTGTTTCTGATTCTTGTTTACTTCCTGTTCGTATGCAACAACAGTATTCTTTGGAGTCTTAGATTTTACCTCATACTTACTAGAATTAACCATCGCATCAACATTGCTGCTAATTGGTCCTAATATACCACTACTACCCGATTTTGATTTTGTAGATGGTTTAATATCTGGTTTCTTATATCCCTCCATATTAACCATATCTTTAACCGCACCCACACCAAGACCAGAACTAATAGATGTGTTCTCTGCTGTTGCTTTTGAACCTCCATCAAATAATTTCATATTAATAAAATCTTCAATTGGCATATTCATTTCAGATTTATCCGTAATTAAAAAATTGTTTATTCTTCTTTGTCTTTTACGTCCAAATAAACCTGACCTTTTCTCAGGAAATAATACTTTGACCTCACGCATCCTACCCAAATGAAGGTCGTCAACGAATCCACCTTTCTCAATTAATTTTTCATAGGAATCAATCTTTCCTCCACCAAAAGCATGTATTTTCCCATCTTTGTATTTGGGTTTATTATCTCCACCAGCAGCTGCGTTCATAGAAGCAAGTAAATTAGAACCATACTGCTGGACTGCTCCTTTACTCATCACAAACTCACCAGGAGTTAACATTGCAGGAACTGTATCAGTATTTCCCGAACCAGGAACTTGTCCACCTTTATTAAATTTACTAAACCCACCACCCAAGGGATCATTTCTTAATTGAAGCATATCAGTAGAAGTTCTCATATTATTAACACTTCCACCTCCACCAGCATCCCTCAATCTTGTCGAATCTGCTAATACCTTTGCTTCACCAGGATTCATTCCCCCTTCTACAAGGGCATTCGTTTTTGTTAGTTCTTCTTCTGCTAAATTTTCACCCACCTTATCCTTATTCAACATCTTACCTATACCGTAAGTTGCTAATACACCACCACCAAGAATAAGACCACCTTTGAGTATTCCTGCACCAGGAATCATCTTCAACAACTTACCCAATTTCAACTTAGCAAGTGCTGCCATCAATTTAGGAATTAATGCTACAAGTTTTACAGTAAATCCTGCTATGATCTTTACTAATCCAGCAGCTAGACTAGTAAATCCTGTTCCAAATAATAATACTGCTGCCGTTAAAGCTGGCCACCAATCTTTGATAAACCTAACAAAACTTTGTATCTTTCCTTTATTGGCAGGATTAGCAAACCAATCTAAGAAATTCATTAAAAATTTTCCAAACAATAAAGTCTTTATAAAATTAAAAATTTTCTCAAACAAACCCATGACAGGTTGAACAAATTTATTTCCTATCTTCGCAAGCACACCTGGTTTACTTTCTAATCCTTTCTCTTGTTTATCTCTCTCTGCTTTCTCACCAGCAATCCGCATCCTTTCAGCAGTATCTTCATCAAAATCTTGTTGCCTAATTAAAGTATCTCTAATTGAATCAGTGGTAGCAGCAATTGCTTGAAGAGACTCTAACAAAGGACTATTAACTTTCTCTTGCTGATTATCCTTTCGTAAATTACTTACCTTCTTTAATAAAGTAATCTTCTTTTCATTTACTAAGGTTTTACCACGGGTGTCTCTTAAAATACGTGCTAACTTGCCTACATCACTTTCCTGAGCACCAACATTTCCTAACGAACTTCCTTTTTTAAATGATTCACCACTTATAGTTGATTTCTTAGCCCTAAATCCCCCAAACTTTCCTTCTTCTCTTTGAAAGAAAGAAGATGCATTTATTAATTGTCTGCGAGACTCAGCCATGCGATTGTTGTTTTTGTTTTAATTCTTCTTCTTCAAGATGCTGTCGAAGAAGACCTACATAGATGTCTCGTTCCCAAGGCATCATGTTTTCAATCTCTGTTAAGCTATATTTATGGTACTGCATCAAGGCAAAATTTAATCTGAAATAAGATTCCAGATTCATATATGCCATGCTCAAGCGAAAAAAGACGCTAATCCCTCAAGCACTACTTCACTTTCAACCTTCGTCTTAGGATTCTTAACTTTAATAGTATGAGATAATTTAGGCATAGTCTCAAAGAACTTTTCAATATCCTTGAACTGAGATGAGTTCATGGATTCAAGAAACTCTTTCACTTCTTTCTTGGTACAATCTGCTGTTGCCCACACTTCATCTTCACTATAAATTTTATCAATACATGTACCAATAAGATCAAAGGATTGTTCCATTTGATTTGCATCATTGAAATCAAAATTGTTTTTAATAAACTGTTCAAGTGATGGATACTTCATTTCCATCATTAAGTTATCATCTAGTTTAAGTTGTTTATTATGCCCCTCACTTTTCTGAACTTTAACTTCATCCAAATCAATAGTGATAGGGACTTCTGTTTTTTCATCATCAGGACAAATAACTTTCACTTCCAACTCTTCACCGACAGACTTACCTCTAATGTTGAGGAACAAGTATTCAATATCAAATGTAGGAAGGGTTTCTACCTTCACACCCTTAGTAAGAACACAACTTTTAAGAACGGATTTAATCGCATTCGTAATTTGTTTAGTGTCCTCTGTTTCTAATGCAAGAACTAAAAGTTTTTCTTCCTTGACAAGAAATGGTCTATATCTAACAGTCTGTTCTGTCGATGGTAACTCCAATTCATACGTTGGAGTTGCAATTTTTGGTAAAGGCATAATGTCCTAAGTACAATTCAGTATTATTATTTAGCGAGTATTTATAAACCTCTGAGTAGTCTTCCTGCTAGTCCTCCTGCTACATCTCCTGCAAAATCACTTCCTGTTGCATTATCTACAACAGCATTAACTAAGTTAGCAGTCATTCCAGTAAATCCACCTGCATTAAATTGGGACTGAGTGAAAGGATTAAATACATTTCCAATACTCTTGGATAATGATGGTGACCACTCCCAATTTCCCTGATTAACAACATACCTAATATAGGTCATCGCAACAGTGCATTTTAATACATCAGATCCATCATAAGAAACAGGCATTGAAGTTATGGATACTGGATAACTCTTTACAAAGTTATATGTTAACCCAGTATATTTTAAATCTCTTTCAAATTTTCTAACTTGTAATCCTTGTTGAGCAGTATATCCTCTATCACCATCAGGATATCTCATCCTATAAAAATAATTATTTTGCTGCAAGTCCTGAGGAGCAGCCTGATCACCAACTCCATTAGTAATATACTCAATCCATCTCTCAAAGAATTTGATAGGAGTGTAATCACTTGAATCTACATAGAAAGTGAAATTAGTTTCCTCCTGAAAGATTCTTCTATATGCACGTCTCTCCGTAACACCATGAAAATCATTAGTTATCTCGGTTGTTGCCAGAGAAGAACCAGGAAGATCCACTTCTGAGCATAATAAATTTAAATCTCTTTCTCTAATACCCAACCAACTTGAAAGTCCAGAAGGAATTCCAATCTTCACCTCAAAGAAAGAGGTTAGTGATGGTTTAAGTAGAGTAGACTTGATTGTTGCTATTGAAGTCTTGGTTCCCATTTATAAATAATTTTTACCTTATATAATATATATGGCTGAAAGTAAGAAAAGTATTTACAAACCTAGATTTCCTAAGAAATATAAGGGTGATATATCTAATATCATATGTCGTAGCAGTTGGGAAAAAACTTTTTGTAATTGGTGTGACATGAATGAAAATATTATAGAGTGGGGAAGTGAAGAGTTTTGGATACCGTACCGTGCTCCTGATGGTAAGACCCGTCGTTACTTTCCAGACTTTATTATCAAGGTGAAAGAAAACAATGGTAAAATTAAAACCTATGTAATCGAAGTTAAACCATTAAAGCAAACAAAACCCCCAAAACCAAGAAAAAAAGTGAGCAAATCATATATCTATGAATGCAAAACCTATGCTACTAATCAAGCAAAGTGGATCGCAGCAGATGAATGGTGTAAAGATAAAAGAGTAGAATTCAAAATCATTACAGAAAGAGAACTAGGTATAAACCAATGGTAGATGAAAATTTTGGATTCGATGCTGCAAAAGAAGCAGAAGATAACCGTGTCAAACAATTTCTTAGTGACATTAACAATAGAACCAATGATCCAGAAGAAATGATGTTAGACATAATGGAAGCTCTTAATGATACGGTAGAACCCATCCCTGAGGTAGGAAAGTTCTATACCTTTGTATATAATGCTAAGACTCCTAACATAACATACGATCAACACCCTCTTATTGCTTGTACAGACCTACAATCGTGGGGATTCCGTGGTCTTAACTTCCATTGGCAGAAATATAGGAATTATACGTGGGAAGAACTCGCAGGACAACTGTATGTGGTGCAATGGAATGAACTTGATGACCTACTTGCAATACCTTATGCAAAATTCCTCCTAAATAACTAAAAATAATATTCTAATGACAGCCCAAGCAGGATATTATGGCAGTGATGCCGTAAAAAATAGATTTCTCGCCATCCCGTCGGGTAAAGGTAAGAATGAGAAATATTTTATGCAAGTGAAGCAAAACGAACCAAATAAAGGAAGAATGCAGGTATGGAATGAAGAGTTTGGTCAGGATAGGATGGTAGGATTCCTTGATCCTGATACAAATGTCTTCACTCCTGATAGAACTTTCACAAAAGGTGCTAGACAATTTGAAGAAGATTTTTTTACTACACCAGAAGGAAAAAAACTAATCAGACAGCAATCAAAAAATACAGTAGTAAAAAGTAAAATAGAAGATGGAGAGAATATTACAGAAGCACAAAAAGAGGCAAATAAATTAGCAAAAAATAATGAAAAACAAGATAGTGCAACCAAAGACTTTATTACTGGTGAAGCAAAGAAAGCAACCAAAGCAAAAGCAGGAACAAGAAAAGACTTTGGTACACTGTGGTATCCACTTACTCTAAGAAAAACTAAGCAAGATGTAATTAAGTTTACAGTATTAGAATATAAACCCAGAGGATTTAAAGCAAAGGAAGGAAGTCTTGATTTCTTTGGAGAAAGAGAACTCATAAAAGATAGAAGAATAGCAGGAAACATCACGCTTCCTATTCCTGGTGTTGTTACTGATGCTAATGCTTGTGAGTGGGGTGAGGATAGCATGACTGCTCTTGATGCTGCCATTGCTAACATAGGATTGGAATTTCTTACTGGTGATGTTACTGGTGCTCTCAAAAATACAGGAAGTGCCATACAAAAGAATAAAGAAGATATAAAAACAGCCCTAAGCACCGCAGTTGTTAGTGCAGCAACAGGATCTAAGGGACAATCACTTCTTACAAGGGCAAGTGGAAATATAATGAATCCTAATATGGAATTATTATTTAAAAAACCTGCTCTCAGACCATTCAACTTTACGTTTAAACTAGCTCCTCGTAGCAAAGAAGAAGCAAAAAAAGTAATACAAATTATTAGAACTTTTAAACAAGCAATGGCTCCGATTAAAAGTGCTTCATATCTATTTCTTAAAAGTCCATATACCTTTCGTTTACAATATCTTCACCGAGGATCACCTCACCCTGCCTTGAATCTATTTAAAGAATGTGCTCTTCAAACTTTAACAGTTAACTATGCTCCTGAGGGTCAGTATGCAACCTATGAAGATGGGGTTCCAACTGCTTATGAGATGCAAATGCAATTTACAGAACTTGAACCAGTATTCAATGATGATTATGATAACAATGATTCATTCGGTTCTGATAGTGGATCATCATTTGTTCCATCAGTAATAGGTTACTAAGATGTCAAATTATTTCAGACAAGTTCCAGATTTTGATTATGTCAGTAGACTTCCTGATGCTAAAATATCAGACTACCTTACTGTTAAGAATCTTTTTAAGAAAGGTAAGTTAGCAGATGATATCTTTCAAGATCTAACCATCTTCACCAAGTATGAAATTGAAGGTGATGATAGACCAGATAATGTTGCTGATAAAAAATATGATGACCCTGATTTAGATTGGATTGTCCTTCTCTCTAATAATATTATTAATGTTCAGAGTGAATGGCCAATGCCTCAAAGAGATTTTGATAGGTATGTGCTAGAAAAATATGAAACTTATGAAAAATTAAATGCAGTCCATCATTATGAAACGAAGGAATGTAAAAACTCAGTGGATGCAGTGGTAGTACCAGAAGGTTTACAAGTAGACTCTGATTACTCTGTTACATATTATGATTGGTATCTTGGGGGAGAGATAACTAAGTCCTCTTCTGACATAGTTGTAGAAGTAACTAACTATGAGTACGAATCTAAACTAGAAGACGCAAAGAGAAGTATATACTTACTTAAACCAAAGTATCTCAACATCGTTAAGGATGACATGGATAATATGATGAAATATAAAAAAGGTTCCACCCAATATGTGGATGGAACCCTTAAAGTTGCCGAAAATATTAGACTATATCAGTAGTTACTCTTCAGCTAGTTTCTGAAAATAACTTAGTGCATCATCTTCGTCAGCACTAGAAGAAGAGACAGCAGCAGTTACTGTTTTTTCTGCTCTACGACTAGCAAAGTCTGGTTTAGATGATGGATAATCAGCAGAAACTTGTCCACGATTATTATCCTCATCAAAGACCTCTTCATCTACACGACGAGTAGGTTTTTGTCCAAGGACATACTTCAAACGTTTTTGAAGATCATCATAAGATTTAAACTGATCAGCAGCAGTAAGAGCAACAAGTGAATACTGCTTCTTCCATAGTGCTTCTAATGCATCCTCATCATCAAGTAATGGTGATACTGTATCGAACTCTGACTTGTCATAGTTCCAGTAACCATCCTTCTTCACAATCTTCAACTTGAAGTTTGCACCTTGCCAGAAGTCAAAAGGATTAATCGGTGACTCATCCTCAAATTCTGGTTGCATTGCTTCCATAATCTTATCAAAGATCTTCTTACCAAACTTGTAGAGGAATACTCCACCCTCGTTTTGAGGATTGGTAGGATCTTTTACAACATAGATGTTTGCATAGTAAGAAAGCTTACGCTTCTGTCTACGAACAACATCCTTGTCGGATTCATTACCACTGTTCCAAAGTTCACGATTGTGCTCTGAGACAGGATCTTTACCACCTGTTGTGGTTAAAGAGTTCTCAATATACCAACCACCTGGTCCTTGAAATGCATGTGAATACATTTTTGCCCAAGGAATATCTTCACTTTCTGGTGCTGGTAAAAAACGGATAACAGCATAACCGTTACCTGTTTTATCTACTTCTGGTTTCCAGAGTCTTTCATCTGCTCCACCACTAGTAGTGTTCATCTTCTCCACTTCTTTAACTAATTTTTGAGTTAAAGACCCTAGAGAGGACTGCTTTTTTAAGTCTGAAAAAGACATTAATTACCTCGTATTTTTTGAGATTTGGCTTGTGTGTACTCCTATTATAAAAGACTTAAAGATCTTTGTCAATCTGTTGTTTCATCATCTCTACCGCTTGAGACATATTATCAAAGAGAGAAGTCATATCTATACTAGATGGAAGACCCATCATAGAAGCAGATTCGACAATACGTTTTTTCATTTCTTGTGCTTCAGGATCATCTGATAAAGATAACCTAGCATACATAACCTTTTGTTTTTCCAATAGTCTTTCTAATATATCAACATGATATTTCTGATCTTCACGTTTCATTGTAGGAAACTTGAAGACGTTACTATAAATCTCCTCTTGGAGTTCATGTATTTCCGCCATTTCTGCACGGACAACATCAGACTGGAAAAAACTCATAGAACAGTCTCTTTTAGAATTTTTTTGTAATGGGGTACATCTATATTTAGGAAGGGTTTATACTTTTTAATTTTCCGACTAACGGTTTCCCACACTGGGTCATTTAATTTCTTGTCAAAGTCCTTACCATACTCAAATATTCTATCACATATCACCAGAGTTTCAAGTGAGGTTTTCTTCCCCAAATAACTCTTCAAAATAGGAGGATGACCCTTGGAACAATCAAAGACCTCATCTACTTTGTTATTATCAAAAAGAACATTAATTTCTTCTTTGAAAACATATTTAAGAGACTGAACTTTCTTCTTCCATTCCATATATCTACCCTCACCTTCTTTAATCATCTCCCCAATCCACATAGTACCTGGATCCGTAGAGTATATAAAGTTAGACACAAAGAACTCTTCTACTTCCTTATCATTCTTTGATCTTGCAAACTTCTCAAACCAAAACCTATCCTTTCTCTTGTAAAAGGCTTGGTGAGTTGCTCTTGTCTTACCACGATACTTTATATAATCATAATGATCTTTAGTAAAGTGGTTTTTTAAAGAGAGATAACAACGATAAGCATCAAACGGCATCATTAGTATTTTCTACAATATTAAATGCAAGAGTGATTCTTTCTTTATTAACAGTCTGTGGTTCTACATGGTGTAAAGTGCTTGCAGGAAACATTACCATTGTTCCATCCTCACCTCTATACGCACAACCATGCTCATCAAATATAGTAGGATGATTATGATTCTTATAGTATATCACACCTGATAGAAATCCTGCATGGTTATGTGTTGGATTATCATCCCCTTTATATGCAAAGTTAGTCCAGATATCATACCCATCAAAATGTCCGTCCCACTTTCTTAACTTAAACTGCCTATGATGCTTCCCACCACCCCAATACTTTGTACTCAATCTCAATACCCATGCTAACCAAAAAGATTTCTCAATTAAATGAGGAGAAATAGAACACTGATATGAGTTATGCTTCTTACCATCCAGAGTAAGATACCCTACATTCTCATGAGCTTTCAGTTCTGCTAATGGACTGTTCTTAAACTTCTTACTTTCATTTATCCAACCATCAATCTCCTTCTGAATCTGTTTAGGAATTGTCGTAACCATCACT
>VTLG01011776.1_pt1 | contig 14113 bp, 13 predicted proteins | sample 4694571 | NCBI WGS metagenome assembly VTLG01 (sample SAMN12604809, study PRJNA352737) | marine metagenome | biome: ENVO:00000447; feature: ENVO:00000209|ENVO:00000569|ENVO:01000036; material: ENVO:00002151; isolation source: viral sequences binned using virsorter ...
GAGTGAATGCTGACTTCTTAAATCCATCAGATAAAAGTGCGTTCTCACCAAAGTTAGCATTACAGTTTGCAAGTGATAGTTCACCACCTGTATCTGCAACGTATTGACTCTTATGTCCAATCGCAAAGACTGAAACAGCCTGTATAACTGAATCGTTTGATGATCGAACATGAGTTGACTCATATTCTGGTCTATAAACAGCAGATGGATCTAAGTGTAAATTATCTACACTTGTATAATCTTCATACTGGCCAGATGTTGCATTATATCTAACAAACGCCTTATCATCTTTCTGTAGTGCATTACCTGTAAACTGTGCAAGTAATCCACTCTTAAATCCAGTAACCTTCGCACCATCTAAGTGAATACCATTCATACCAAAGACAGATCTCTTGGATAGGTTGAATAAGTATGGTGAAGCAGAATTGATTGTATCAACCTCAATGTTCACGTTCGCACTTGTAAGTGTTGGTAGTGGGTTATTTGGTGCAGCACCAACCACATACTTAAACTGTGTGCCTGATACTACTTCTGATACAACAAAGATACCATTATATCCTGATGTACTAATACCAGAGATACGAACAGGTGTGTCAATCGAAAGGTCTGTAAGAGTTGAATCTAAATCAACAGTGACTGTTGTAGAAGCAGTTGTACCATCACCAGATTTGATAGATGAAATACCAACCTGTTGACCTTTTGAACCAACAATACGATATTCTTCAACTCTTGTTTGGAAGTCAAGACTGCCTGATGGGAAGTCTGGTTCGATTGGTCTACCTGTACCAGCATCATAAACATCACCAACCTTTTGATAATACATATCAAGATCGGTTGATGTTGAAGTTACATCAATGAAACTATCTTTAATACGAACTGCATTTGCACCATCAGCATATTCAAAACAAGTTAATTTGTGGTGAGAGAAACTTGGTGTGAATAAGTTTGCAGTATAGTCTTTATATACGTTACCTGATGGGTCTCCATCAAATATAGTAAACTGTGAAATATAACAAGCACCTGTCAATCTGAATATCGCACTTGGTTCAATATTACCGTTCTCTGGGTCTGGAACATATTTTGGTCTTATCTTTGTCTTACGAAGGTCTTTACCTACAATTGATGTACCTCTTGGTATGATGACACCACCACGAACACTATTTAATTTGAATAGTTCGTTGTCAGGTGATGTTAAATCAAAGTTGCTACCTAATCCAAAAGGACTTAATATCTGATTAGTTTGTCCAAATCTTGTTGTATATCTTGCCTCTCCACTCACACTAACAGGTATGAATCCTGGCCTGTTGTCCACTGTATGTGTACCAGCAGCAAGGATTATAGTTGTTAAATCAAACTTATCATTTCTTTGCCCTACAACATAAGAGAACCTAGCAGCTTCAATCAGAGCTCTCTGTATCGTTTTAAATGGTCGTGTTTGGGAGTTTCCTTGATTTTCAATACTATCAGTCGCATCCAATTCATTGGGGTCAACGTAGATAACATTACCTTGTATATTCTTTAGAAAATTCTCCAGTCTTGAAAGAGGCATCCTATTCTTCTCTAATTACAGATTCTGTCTAAGTTTATTTATGATCTTAACAGATCAACTTAATGTCAAGGTAGTTGAACCAACTCCAGATACAGTAAAGGTTAATTTATCATCTACAACAGAAATTTGAACTCCATTAATATCTGAACTAATACCAACATTATTCTCAATAGCAGCTGCTAAGACTTCTGCTCCCTGAGTTGTTGAATCGTCAAGATAACTATACCATTTAGTCATTACAATGTCCTCCTATCATAATGGTATCCAGCTATGGAATACTGATTGTTGTTGCCTGGGTAGTCTTCTGGAGTTTCACCCTTATATTCTGGAATAAGGACTTCTCCATCTTTTCTTGTACCATATATATGGTAGAAACAATCAATGGTTGATAAATCAGTAATCAAATCAGTATTAGTTGAGTCCTCTACAATAACAATAAAATCTTCATCAATCTCTTGAATCACAAGATTTTGTTGTCTTCCGATTGGTTGTAACTGAACAGAAATACTATCAATATCAACTAAATCTTTCCAGTAATCTGGTAGATTAATTACGTTAGTCCCTGTGATTCTACCACGATGATAAACGCCACCCTCTGGGCCTTCTAGACATATGTATCTTAATCTGTGTCCTTCTTTTGTAGGGTGTTTGATATCAAATCCTTTCCAACCTTGAACATTGATAGAACTACCACTAAATTGTCCACCCACACCAGCTAAACCTTGAAATGTGCAAGCTAACAGATTACTTGTATGAAGATTTCCACTATTAATAGTTTGATCTCCAACAACCACTAAAGCATCAGCAGTTTTGCCATCACCATCTATTTTTACGTTACCGTCAGCTTTAATTGCAAGATTAGCTTCGCAAACTGGTTGTACATCAAGTGAATTTTGAGATGCAGAATTTGATGATACATTTAAAACCGCCTCATATCCTGGCGAAGCTGATGGTTGGCCAACTAAAACAGGGCCATTTAAAACAGCAGTTCCAGTTGGTGTAGTATCAGGTTCAGAGTAAGAAACATCATTTGTTCCTACAATCAATTTATCTGTTTGAGATCTAGAAATGTTCATAATGTCCTCATGGTTGATAACTGTGTTTTCTTAAGGTTAGCTGTTAATGCACCAAAATTGTTATCAGCAAAAGCTGCAGCGACCATGAAACCATACTTAAGTTCATACTGTCCTTTAACAATTACAGTAGCATCTTTAGTGCAATGGGTTGTGAACTTTTGACATTGAAAACGAATATCACCATCCGAATCAATTTCTGCAATTCTAGCCGCTTTCGCAACAAACTGGCCATCTTGTCCTCCACCATCTGCATCAATAAAAACGTTTTTTGCTCTTAATAATATATTACCATTTTCACACTCAAAAACCATATCACCTTTTTTGGCTTTAATTATTTTTGCTGGTAGTTGAGAATTATCACCAACATCTCTAACTTTCAGACCATCACCAAGAACTTCCATCGACATGCCTGGCGTGTATAAAACTGCTTTACCAGTTCCAGGCCCACCACCAGATCCACCTTGACCTGTTCCAGAATGAAATGAAAACTGTTGTGCTTCCTGTGTTTGAAGTGCATATAGAGTATCACCATGTATGCTACTTTGCCCACTGGCGGTGCTATACCTTAAGTGAACATCTCTTTCAACATTTTGATTATCGTTTGGGGCTTTTGGCATTTTACTTATCGATACAACTAATTACGGTTACAACAGCGTCTTGAGATACTTGAGGTATCTGAGCAAGTTGAGATGCGTCATCAATTTTAGTGAATTTAAGAACAGGTAATAATTTAGCACCAGATCCAGTATCGCTATTTATCACTATTTCTGGAAGTTTAGAAAATCCAAATCCACCATTGACAACATTTACACCAACAACTTGTCCATCTTGAATATTCAATTCTACTTGTGCTTGTCCAGGCTTTTGTATTGTATCACTAATTGCATCGCCTGGCAAAGTGTCACCAGCAGCTGCAGAAACAGGTATAGTATCACCAGCAGCTGCAGAAACAGGTATAGTATCACCAGCAGCTGCAGAAACAGGTATAGTATCACCAGCAGAAGCAATAGATCCATTCTCAACAGATGCTGTATCATTATCACCATATCCAAAACCTGTATTCTCAACAACAACGTCATCTAAAGATGTCACATATGATTGTTCTCCATCATAATTTGCATTCGGATCTGGTACAACTTCTTTTACATTTCCATCAAGATCAGTTTCGGTTGTATTTGGTAAAAAATCTGAGCCTGGATTTGTGATTACAACATCTGCAATCGTGCCATCATCATTAAGTCTAGCATAACCTCCAGCTCCAGAACCCTTGTCACAACCATCAAAGAAAGAAAGTAAAGGTGGTTCTTTAAATCCAAGTCCTGGCCCATTAATCGCAACACCGATGATCTGTCCTAGAGCGTTAACGACAGCGTTTCCTGATGCACCCTGTCCGCTACTGCCTATAAAGTCAACTCTTGGTGGGCCACATTTAAGAACATTTGTATTACAATCAGGTGCAGACGGTGAAGCTTCAATTGCATTATCAATGTTTTCAAGCATGGGAGTTAGTCTAGAATTCAATCCAATTTTGTCAATTATATTATCAAAATTTTCTTCAATTCCTTTTGATACACCATTTTTTGAAGAAAACACCTGTGACTCTGGACAATTTACTTTATCACAATCAAGAACATTTGTAATAATATTTGCAAGCCTAATTGCCTTTGAAAATGTCTCACTAGGAAGTGCGATACCACCACCTTGAATATTGTTTAACTGGTCAAACATACTACCAAGACTTGTATCTAAAATATTATTAATCTGACCAAACATGTCACCCATGAAATTTTCTACACCACAAGTGGGAACATCTAAAACTTGACCAATCATATTCTCTAAACTCTTCGAGAGATAATCTTTCAATCCCTCCTGTATTTTTTCAATATTACAAAAAATGATACTCGTTAATGCGTTTGTGGCTTGACCTAATACTACTTGATTAAATTTATCTACTTTATTCTCCATCGTTTTATCTAACTTATCAAGAGTCTCTTGAATCAACCATGATCTACCACGACGAATCAACTTCGTCATTGAATTATGAACTCTATTACTTGCTATCTTTATCTCTGAGTTGATATCAACAATGCCACCGTAAATTGGATCAACGTATGTTGATTGTTCATTTAATGATTGGAGAGTCTCCATCTTTCGAGTAAAGTTTTTTATAGTTTCACTTATCTTCGATATTTCATTATCTTCACACGGACTAAAATTAGGAATAGTAATATTCGTGGCAGCCTCCATTTGCTTCATTGCAATTGTTTTTACGGCTTCACCGTCCGAAAATCCGCCAGTCCAAGGTGACTCTGAGAAAAATCTGTGTTTACCAGATCTTTGTCTAACTTTTGGTGGTGTATATGGTATAAAGTCAATTTGATTCTTTGTATTAAACATTGAGGATGTTAATCCGTCCTTTACGAAGGTTTGTTTAAATAAAGTTCCAAATATAATAGGTTGCTGACCATCCTCACCATCTAAGAAAAATCCAACAACTACTTCACCACCCTGATATTGAACTGTCCTTCCACAACCACCTATAGTCGTTGTGTTTGATGGTAAGAGAATATGTGCTAGTGGAAGATCTTTGTCAGGTAAATCTGTATCATTACCATGATATCCAACTATGCGAACTCTACATCTAAAACTATATACCTGTTCACCATTAATAGATCTTACTTTTTCGTAGGCATCACCCCACTCTCCCTTATCTGGATCAGTCACTTGACCAATCCACCATTGCATAGGGTCTCTCCCAAAAAAATTAGTTGTCTGATTGTACATCTAATTAATCGTCATAGATTAGGCACTCAGGTTCATCTGGATGTTGATCACAAAATAATTCTAATGCATTAGGATCATGATGATCTCCTGCTTCGATTTCTTTCTTATGATGCTCTGCATATTCTTCTAACTCATGCAACTCTTCTTTTGCATGTCTTCTAGCTGCTGGATTCGCCTGTGGATCGTCAGCAATTTTTTTGTCGTGTTCAATGTGATCTTCGATTGATTTCATTTGATTCTCCTGTTTCTTTTATTTAGCTAGCACTAAAGACATCACGAATTAATTTAAGTTGTGTCTCTGATTTGTCACCACCAATCATATGTCTTAACTCTGATATTAAATATAGACCACTAAGATCATTATCTTTGTTTGTTCCATAAGAACTCACTGGTTTGATGTTTTTATCACCCTTTTTAAGAGGAAAATAAAGTTCAAGCATTTGACCAGCTCTTAGATCAGGATTAAGTGGTACTGATATATTTAATGATTGTGAAAACAATAGGTTATTTCTAATATAAGATTTATTTTGATAAACGGCAAGCTCATTCTCCTTTTGGATATCCTTCTTTTTTGAACCCTTTTGAGACACTCCATAATCACTAATTCTGAACATCAATCTAGATGGATAATCTTCAATACCATCTAATAATTTTGGTGGTCTTGGCAATTTCAAATCTGTAATTTTAAAGTCAATCACTTGTTTTGTTTGATTTGCAATATCAAGATATATCGTTTTATTTGCATACATTCCCATTCTTAAATTAATTCCAATGTCATTTGAAAAATTTAAATTATTTTTTAGTATTCTAAAAGGCCCCTCAACAGGTCTATCTGGTTTCTCATATCTTACTGGTTCTGTAACAAGATCCTGTTCTAATAATTTTTCAATGGATCTAAAATTGTATCCATCTAAGGTTTCATAGAAAAGAAAACCAAAACTTTTGTTAGATGCCTGTGACTTTGGACATAACCATTGTATTGTATCAAATGGTCTTTTTAAATTACCAACAAAAGTATATTTGTTAGCAGAACGATCTTTTTTTAATTTCTTCTTACTTTTAATTCCCTTCTTATCTTTTTTCAATAATTCTTCAACTATGTCTGATACATTTCCAGTAAATTTTTTGTTCACTCTTGCAGTTTCATTAACGATTGACTCCATTGAGACAAATTCTAAAGTTGCAATCTCTCCACCACCACCGTTCATAGGCATAACGTTTTTCACACTGTTCAACATTAGTTTTTGTTTTTTAGATGAAATTTTAAAATCATCGAAACCAGAGACTTTGACTTCTAAATCAATATACTCTCCACCAAATATACCCTTTCTACTTATTACTTGGTCAACATCTAGAAACTGAAGAGACAATGATATGGTGGGACTCTCAATACTTTCATAATAATTAATGATTGGAGCACCACGAACTATATCATAATCTTCATCCAAGGATGACCCTTCATTAGGGATGAGTGTGCATTTTTTGATGATATACTTATTATTTTCCATTATTTTAAGTTCTGAGCGACTAGATGAGGTAAGACACTGTTAGAAATATTTAACTGTTCGTTTTTGATGGCCTTTAAAAAATTAGAAGCGTCATCAGTCGGAACAAGTTCACCTGAGTCTTGAGTATTAGGTTGATTTGCTGGAACTCTAACAGCTTCATTACCAGTTCCAGAAGCTTCTTGATTTCCATTACTCTCAACAACAATGATTTGATTATTGTCCATAGGTTGAAAAACGTTACTCTGTAGATTTTTATTGTCACTCTCTATTATAGGTTGTATAGACTTTTTCTTTTCATAAGGATTATCATCAAAATCAAAGTTGGGATCAACTTCAATCAAATTCATCTCATCTTTTTTGCCTTTGATTTCAAGATCCACGTTTGACTTAATACTCCTTGTATTAACCTTAAATTTGCCCTCAAGTATTATTCCTAATTTATTCAACCTTGATTCCTCTTTTCTTGATAATTGTAATGAATTATCTCCTTTCTTTGCAGCTAACTCTGCTTTTATTCGTCTATCATTCAATTCTGTAAACTTTTGTATGACATCTTCTTTAGATAATGAATCTAAGAAACCACCTTTATCTATCGTAAGTGTTTTACCTCCATCTGTGTATGTCACTTTTTCTCTTTTCGATTTTTTTTCTTCATCCTTCTCTTCTTTCTCACCAAATAATTTTCTACTCAAGAAGCCAGCGACACCACCACCTTTCACAAAATTCATAATTTTGTTTTCTTTTTTTTCTTCCTTAACTTCACCACCTCCATCAGAATATGTGTTAATGCCCTTCTCCTCTTCTTCTTTTTTTCCAAATAATTTTCTGTTCAAGAAGCCAGCGACACCACCTTCTTTCACAAAATCCATGAGTTTGTTTTCTTTCTTATCCTTTTTACTAGAGGATGAATATGATTGTTTAACAAAATCATAATGTTTTCCAACATCAAGTTCATATCCACCATACTCTAAAGTATTGTTATAATTTTCTTTAAATCTATACAAGTTACTTTCTGGGCCATATACGTCAATCGCAGTCTCTCTACTCATATCATTAAAGATGACATCTTCTCTAAAATCACCCTCAAGTATATTAATTTGTTTTTTGTAATAATGTTGTTCTGCTACTTCTGGTGTCACGCCTGGTTCTAAAGAACTCTCATCAACAATAAATTTTAAGCCAGGGCCTAATTTTCCTGTGTACTGAATACTCTCATTAAATGTGGAAGATTCTGGGTTTGTTACATCATTCTCTTGAGATTTATTTTTAGTTTCTCTTGAACCAGGCCTACCATCAAAATTAGTGATTTTTTTCTTTACACCACCAAAGAAATTACCGATATTATCTTTGATATCACCGATACCTTTTTTGACTCCACCAATAAATTCTGTGCCTTTATCAGTTATACCTAATTCATTTTTGAGATCCTTTTTAATATCTTCCTTAAGATCTTTCTCACTCTTTTCACCCCTATCAAAAAATCTAGTGATGAAATTACCGTCTCCCTTATCGCCTTTATCGCCTTTATCACCCTTACCTCCAAATAATGATTTCAATCCTCTGAAACCAGCCATCGGTAACATTGCTGGTAACATAGCGCCTCCTAAAAGAGGTGCAAGTAATTGAAGTAATCCAGCACCAAGAATACCACCAACAGCACCACCTTGTTTTATGTTGTCTTGAAGTGCGTTACCAACTTGTTGTGCAGGGGTGGGTTGAGGTTGTTCTTCATCAGAACTTGGAACTCCCATCTCCTTAAGTCTTTGACTTCTCTCTTGTTTCTGTTCTGTATCTTCAGTTTCTAAACGTAAATCTTCCTGTACGTCTTGTGCAATTTTTCTCTCTACAGTTATGTAATCATTAATCTCTTTGACTTCTGACTTTAAATCTTCTATACTATTTGTTACGCTCTCAATATCAAACTCTGCAATTTGTTCTTTTAAATCCTCTATCGCAAATTTTATACCCTCAAGTGAAGTTTTGGTTTCTTCAATAACTTTTAGATTATCCTCAGAAAATTCTAAGGCACGATTAGCCGTCTCACGAACCTCAGCAATTTGATCAAAAAAACTATTCGGACTTATTCTGCGTTGATTTGATTCTTCATCCATTTCCGTATCTTCGGACACCCTCCGCTTGTTGTTTCTTCAGATTTTCAGACTCAATGTATTCTTGAAGAAGAGAGACATAAACATCTCTTTCCCAAGGCATCATGTTTTCGAGCTCTGTCAAGCTGTATTTATGGTATTGCATGAGGGAAAAATTAATACGATAGTATGATTCTAGATCCTCTCTTGCAATACTCACCCGAAAAAATCGGCTAGGCCCTCCAAAACGATACTACTCTTTTGTTTTGTGTTTGGGTTAACAACTTCAATTGTATGAGATAGTTTAGGCATTGTGTCAAAAAACTTCTCAACTTGTTTATATTGTTTTGAACTTAATTGATTTACAAAATCCATTCTCTCAGATGGGCTGTAATCACTGGCATCCCAAGCATCTTCTCCAGTATAAACAGTGTCCATACAATCAGCGACAACTTGAAAAGTCTTATCGACTATAGATTCTGGATTATCATCTACGGTAAAGTTATTATTCACAAATTGATTTAACGAGGGATATTTCATACGAAGAGTCATCTTATCATCTAACACAATATCAATCTTATGGTCTTTTGGTTTAATGACTTTAATTTCATCAACATAAACGGTGACTGGAACCTGTGTTGTTTTATCATCGGGACAAGTTATTGTCATTTTAATATCCTCACCAATTGACTTGGCACGAATATTTAAAAATACAAACTCAATATCAAATGTGGGAAGACTGTCAACATCAACTCCCTTAGTCAAAATACACTTTTTTAAAACATCTGTGACAGCATTTGTAATCTGATTTTCATCCTTTGATTCTAAAGCTAAAATCAAAATTTTTTCTTCTCTGACAAGAAAAGGTCTGTATTTAATTTTTTTATTTGATGATGGTAACTTCAACTCATAGGTTGGAGTGTCTATCATTGGTAATGGCATAATTTATTAATTCAGTGTTTTATTTAGAGTAGAGGCCACCTCTGTTTGTTGTTTGTCCTAGAGGTAATCCGCCTTGACCTCCTTGCGTTCTATTCACAACATCCCTCGCATTATTTGGTGAGGGATTAGTGAGAACGGCACTATTCGGATCTTCATAATTAAACCTAGTGAAGAATCTATCATAAGCAAACTGTACATTACATTGTAACACATTTGGATCACCATAGGCAACTCTCATCGATGTCATATTAGTTGGCCAAATATTAACAAACTCATAACTTGTCAAATTAGTTTTATAATCACTCGTTAGAGGGTCTTTATCTATGAAAGTATCTCTCTCGAATTTTGTGATATGAATAATTTCTTTGTAGTCTCTTGGATAATTAAAACGTGTATATGCACTACTATTTCTTTTATTCCCTTGAATTGGATTGATATATGTCATCCAAGTTTCCAAAACTTCTAGAATCACCATATCTGCATCACAATAAAAAGTAAGATTAAGTGGAGGAAAGTTTCTAATGACTGGAAACTCCTCTTGAATACCTTGATAATGTCCAACTGCAAGGTTAGTTTCATATTGAGTGCCTGGAATTTCTGCTTGAGTACATAGAAGAGACATCTTTCTTTGAAAGTCTCTACCTTGATTTCTATTTTTATTAGGGACTTTCTCTAACCAAGTCTCATAATTTCCAAAGGAAAACATAACTTGATAGAGAGTATCAAGAGAAGGGCGTGCAATACTATCTCTAACATCTGCAATGTTACCTTTAAATATATTTGATCTTCTTGGAAATAAACTATTTTCTGACACAATAAATAAATTTAAGTTGTTATTACTATATATGAGCTATAAAGGGATATATCGACCTTCTAATCCTAAAAAGTATAAAGGTGACTCTCAAAATATTATTTATAGGTCTTTGTGGGAAAGAAAATTCATGAATTACTGTGACTTGAATGAAAATATACTTGAATGGGCGTCTGAAGAATTTTGGATTCCTTATCTAGACCCGACAACAAATCGTGTTCGCAGATATTTTCCAGACTTCTTTATTAAATATAAGGACAAAGACAGTAATATTCGTAGATCGGTGATAGAAGTAAAGCCGATGAGAGAAACACTACAACCAAAGCCAACAAAAGGTAAATCAAGAAAGACAATGATAAATGAATCAATGACATATGTGAAGAATCAAGCGAAATGGAAAGCAGCAAGAGAATTTTGTGAGGATCGTAAATTAGAATTTAAAATTATGACCGAAAAAGAACTAGGAATCAGATGAGTATTCTACAGAATATATTGAATAAAGTAACTGGTCAAGTCAGCGAAGAATTTTTTCGTAGTCAATTACTTGAGGAACTTGGTTCAACAAACTTTGAAACTGATTATGCAGATACAGCTGGATTTGCTCCTGGCGAATTATACTTTTTTACATACCAAGCTCAAACAAAACAACCATATTATGACATGTATCCACTCACATATGTAATTGAAATGAGGTCAAATGGATTTCTAGGTTGCAACCTACACTATGTTAAATTAAATGAAAGAGACGAACTTGCAATGAGCTTACTAAATAACTCTGCTCAAGGTTCAGTTGCAGTTCCACAAAGAACACTACATAAATATGTTTATGCTGGTGTAAGAGGAACACCGTATAGAATTCCAAACGCTGAGTGGTCAGATGTGGCACAATTACCCACTGAAAGATTTATTGATATGTCGGGCATCCCAGTTCCAAGAAGTAGAGTTTACAACAAAAACTAATGTCAAAAAGTAGAGTTTATGCTATAGATGACGATGACGGTGGATCATCCAGAGTGTCATATGAATTTGATGCTAATCAAAATTTATTAGGAGTAACAAAAGATGGTAGTCCTGTAGATCCAACTAGTTCAGATTTTACAACTCTGAGTTCTTCTGATGAGGCGGTATCGGCGTTTAACGTAAATAAATATGGAACAAACGTAAATGCATATGGAGACTCTGTTGATAAAGCTGAGGCAGAGGTTCTTGCGGAACATTTCGCCGATGAAACATCAAAAAAGAACAATGCACAATTTATTGAAGAGGATTTTGAAAGTCCAGCACCAATTGCATATAATACTGGCAGCAACGTAGGGGATTATGAAAGAAGTGAAAGAAAGAAATATATATTTTTTGGTAGAAAAGTGAAAAGTGATATTATGGCATATCCAGTCGATATTGATCCATCTCAAGATCATTTTAAAATAACAAGATATAGATACACTAGACCAGATGTAAACCAAAGTAAACCACCACGAAGAGAGAGTCTTGATCCTCCATTTGGATTAAACAGAGTCAATGTAGCTGGTGATGGCGTGAGAGGTAGTAAACAACTTGGAAGTATTATATTACCGATGCCAAAAGCAACTGACGTAAATGGTGTTGAATGGGGAAAAAGTGATTTAACAACAAGTGGACTCGCTGCTCTAGGTCTTGCTCGAGGAATGTCACTTGGAGGAAGATTAACAGGAAAAACAGATTTACAGAGAGCGATTGATAGGAATGCAGGGACTGGTGGCGGAGAAGGTGGTGGTAACAGAAGAGGTCTTCCAGATATTTTCAATAGAACAAGACAGTTTGGTCAAGCTCTAATGGCACAATCAATATCTCAATTTGCTGGTAATAGATTAGGTGTGGACTTAGATGCAGATACATTTTTAGCAAGAACTGGTGGACAAGTCTTAAATCCAAACTCAGAGATGTTATTCCAAGGGCCTGTTATCAGAGACTTTTCCTTTAAGTTTTTAATGTTTGCAAGAAGTGAAGATGAAGGTAGAGAAATTAGAAAAATAATTCGTTTTCTAAAATTAGGAATGGCACCAAAATTTAGAAATACAGTTTTTCTAGAAACTCCTGATATATTCACCTTAGAGTACAAAAATGGTAAATCAGACGCAGATCAATTGAAAACTGTCAACCGATTCAATCCAGGCGGACTTGCATTGACCACCATGAACGTAGATTACGCTCCAAATGGTTATTGGTCTGCGTATCAGGATTCACAACCAGTGCAACTTACAATGGAACTTAATTTCACTGAACTAAGACCAATATATCAACAAGACCAAGATGTAACTCCAGAGGATAGTGTAGGTTACTAATATGACATACTCAAGTTCACCAAATAGTTATTTTAGGCAACTTCCAGACCTTGATTATCCATCATTGTCGAATGATCGAAACTCTGCCTATGACTATCAAATTGTAAAAAATATATTTAAGAGAGCAGTCATTCGTAATGATATTTTTAACGAGGTCACAGCTTTTACAAAATATTCTGTGGAAGGTGATGAAAGACCAGATCAGGTTGCATATAAATTTTACGGCGATCCCACACTTGATTGGGTTGTTTTAACGACTAACAACATAGTTCATGTTAGAGATGAATGGCCTATGGGCCCCAATGATTTTTTGACATATTTAAATTCAAAATACACAGCTCAAGAATTAACCAACATACATCATTATGAGACTAAACTAATAAGAGATTCTAATGGAAGATTAATTCAACCTATTGGTTTAAAAGTTCCAGCTGATCACTCCATCAGTTTTTTAGACAATGGTTCTTTAAGAACAGAAACATCACTTACATCATACACGTTTTTACAACATGAAACCGATTTAAATGATGCAAAAAGAAATATCAATATTTTAAGATCTGAATATCTAAATCTTTTCTTAGAAGACTTTGCTAATATTATGGAATATCAAGAGTCAAATCAATTTGTGAGTGAAAATCTTAAAAAGACAGAGAATCCAAGAATAATTTCCCCATAAAAAAAGAGGTCGTTTTGAGCGACCTCTGGCGTAAAAAATGGCCCGAAATTTTTTTCGGGGTATTTTCTAATTTTCAGCTAATTTTGCAAAATAGCTGAGTGCATCTTCTTCATCCTCATCTGTATTTACAGAGGATGGAGTTGTGTCAACAACAGCACGACCTTCACTTAAGTCCTCTAAGTTATTATCTTCATCAATAACTTCGGGGTCTTGTCTTTTTGGTGCAACAGTTAGACCAAGAACATAATCAAGTCTCTTCTTGAGATCTTCATATGATTTGAACTGATCTGGAGCAATGAGTTCTGCAAGAGAATATTCTTGCTTCCAAACTGCCTCCATTGCATCGTCATCATCTAGAA